>JAAUXU010051771.1_pt1 | contig 46853 bp, 58 predicted proteins | sample 7278151 | NCBI WGS metagenome assembly JAAUXU01 (sample SAMN14350113, study PRJNA611818) | marine sediment metagenome | isolation source: surface marine sediment (1.8m) | place: French Polynesia: Moorea | collected 2018-08
TCACAGGTTGCCCTAGCGGGACAGCAGGGAGGTGTGCACAGTACAGCAAATTATGGGCAACGCCAACACTCACGGGAGCATCGTGGCCGACCGCGAGCGCCGCAAGTCTCGTGGCGGCGGCGGCGGTGGTCATCACAGCGCGAACCCCTTGTTGGACCAGGGCCATCATCGACGCAACAGCAGTGCCACCCGTGCTGGAAACTCCGGCGCGGTTGGGCATCATCACCATTACGACGACGTGGGTCCGGTCGAGATGACGGCCGCCGGCGTTCATGCCTCGGTGCGATCGGGTACGGCTCAGGCTACCCGGATGGTGGCTCCTCACAGACCCAGAGCAACAACTCTTGAGGCTGGAGCGACCAGAAGAACTAGACAGGTATTACTGATACACACAGCACCACTTTTTTGTTTCCTCTACCACAAGTTCGATCTCTGGGTCAGATCTCGCTAGACCAATCCAGCATTGGTCCTGACAGTCTCATCGGCTCCGTCAGCGAGGTGAGGGGCGTCCACGGCGGGGTCACGGGCGGAGGATCTAAGAAGAAAAGCCTCCCCACCATCTTCAAGTACACGGGAAATGCCAAAGAGGTCTACGTATGTGGTGAGTCTACGTTTAGTTGAGCCTCAGCTTAGAGCTATCACAGTGGTATGGATACGGTGGACACCGCTGATGTTTCGCAGGAACCTTCAACAATTGGGAGAAGCTTCCCATGGTCAAGTCCACCAAAGACTTTGCGACGTTGGTGCATTTGGAAGAAGGAGATTACGAATACAAGTTCTACGTCGACGGTCAGTGGCTCAACGATCCCGCCTCTGAGGACTTGGTGGAGACAGAAGAGGGCATAAGGTGGGTGAAACAGTTGTGTGGAGACAAATGGATGCACTTGGGACTTGCCCCCGAAGTTGCTGCTACTGCGGGAGTCAGTGATTCCACTGAAATGATCAACAGCGACAGACTTCAGTCATGAAGGAAGTCATGTGTCTCTCAAGCAGGGAGCTCAGTGCGACTTTCCTGAGCTTTTTGGTGCCTGCTGTCTGGATTTCAAGTCCAAGAGGCAAAAGCCTAAAGAAATATCGTAATTTGAATACGTGGACTACGTTTGCCTTGGAACCTAAACAGTCCCACAACATCAGGGATCGCGATTCCTGGACACTATGATCGAATGCATAGTGTGAGCTAGAAAGTCTCATTTGCACGTACGTGCACTGTATGTGCGGTATGTAGAGTCAGACTATCTAAGGTCCTGTATTAATGCATCTACGTATGTGACTCCAGGAACAATCACTTGTGCGTGCGAAAGGAGGACTTCAATGCTTTCGCAGCCTTGGACATGGACTCTGAGGCAGTGATGAAAGCCAAGGCCAGCAAAAACAGGTCCTTGATCTGCGGCAGTGACGACTTCGGCCAGGAAGTCCCTGCGCCCTACGGGTTATCAAGTCGATCAGGGCCGCCTATTTTGCCACCGCATCTACTGCAGGTCATATTGAACAAGGTGAGAGCTGTTTTCATGGACTGCCAACCTGATGGATGAGTCATACTTGATACACATTCATTGGAAGGCATCTCAGATAAACCCGAGATTTGGCTATAGTTTGTTTGATTCAGAAGACAATGAACTTCCTCGAGGTTCTGCACACAATTGGGACCTGCTGTGATTTCTTTTACAAAGACTCTTCCCAATCACAAGCACTGATCAGCAGCAGGATGCTGGAGACTAGCAGTCAGTTTGTCCCCTCCAGAGCAGCCGGCAAAGGTACAAAATTTACAAGACATTTACAAGAGAGCACAATGAACAAAGGAAGCTGCTGCTGATGTATCCGAAGACCAAGAAGAGACCCTCTGAGTCCTTCAAGGTGTTGGTGGAGGCCTTCGAACGATAAGATGTTCCACAACAGGCACACCAGCATGTTTGAGAAGTGGTTGAAGAGATTGGGGAAGTCCATTGGGTTGGTAGAGGACTGCTTAGAAAAAATGGAGTTCCTTCCAATTATACTCACCAAAATATAGCGAAATTTCAGGGTTTATATGAGACGCCCTTTGTACTGAGTAATATGATGTTATAATTGTAGTGCATATTAAGCATCCCTCCCCCTTGACACATTTCCAAGTATGATCCATGATCATTGGTGTCTACGTGCATGCGTGAAGTACAATGCAAATAACGTCATTCCTGATTGCGCAGGACACCCCGTTGTCATGCGAGCCCACCCTGCTGCCTGAGCCGAATCACGTGATGTTGAACCACTTGTACGCGCTCTCCATCAAGGACGGCGTCATGGTTCTCAGCTCTACGAACAGGTACCGCAAGAAGTACGTCACGACACTGCTCTACAAGCCCATGGGTGCCAGGAAAAGAGACTGAAGAGGACCTTCATCCAGAATCTGCACTCCACACTCACACACAACTGCTGTCCCATAGGAGTCAGCAGCAGCGTAGCTCTCGGAGAAGAAAACAGTGAAAATGTTGCAATCCTACAAGGACGTTAAAAAGTACTGTATACAAATACGTGTGAGCGCTTGTGAGAGTGAGAGATTCCACATCTATGCTTCCTCCCCACGCAGTCGTTCTGGGGGAAGTGACTTAGAGGCCATGGCAAGTCCATTGTGAAGATAGTGCCCTTCCTTGACATGCAGGAGTATGATCAAACCGCTCAAGCGTCAAATGAGAAGATATGATTTTTCAGTTATGAACAAGACTAGTAGTGAAAGTTGTTTGGCCTAAGTCGCATGGGTAGGTGTATCACTAAAGTCCCTGTAGATCATGGGGGATTGATGATGCATATGCTTTTATTCAGTCGACACTATGCAATGTCCTGCAATAGCAGCCCTCAGTTAGTGCGGTACGTCACGTTATACAGAATCACCCCGTCAGAGTGTAGGGTAACTGAGCATGTTCATGTCTGCAAGAGCGACACAATAAAGATTTTACGGACAACTGAGTTCACCACGCTGTATGGTGTTGGCTTCAAGTACCAGGTGCAAGTACCGCTGAATTTCGGCAATGTCTGGACTGCCACACAGCCCAGGGCCAGAGGCAACACCTGCTTGGTCCCGCAGACGTTGTCAAGACATTTGGGGAAGCTCCACACGTCCAGGTGTGACGAGGTCCCCGACCCCCGCCTTCTGACTCTCCTGCAGCACTCCATCAAGGCTTATCTATCCTGCAACACCCATATCTGTCCGTGCCAAGAAGCCTAATAAGTGCTGCGCCACCACCGTCAAGAGCGTCTGAAGGAGGAGTCCCGTGCTCATCTCCCCAGCTGCGTCATAAAGGGGCTTCAGCAGTTTGTGACTTCCTTAATGAAGATCCATTGAGACAGCATAATCTGTTCCTTCAGGATGACCCCTGGATGTCCCATGGCAACAATATAATGTCGCAGTTTTCTCTCTTGACGAGGGTCAACCCAGTTACTGACGCGTCACTTCATGCTCGTGAACTCTTTGTGTGGATGCTTGTGTGTCCAGTGCAGATATTGCGTACAGTACAGACGTGTTGCGTACGCTCAGTGCAGAACTTGTACGGGTGCAACAACGGTGCAGAGGTGTTCTTGTACGGATGTGATTGCTTTGCTCGTGGACCCTGCCGAGTCCTTGCCCGGCATAGAACTGCCCAACGACCAGCTCGATGTCAGCCAAGATGAAGACCTGCTGCTTTTCGCGTCGTGCTTCCTGTCAGTGCAGTTGGTGAGTCATGTACAGGGTGAATGCAAACTCGGAGCTACCGTAGTCAAAAGCAAAGGAATATGGAGGTTGAGCGTCAAGGTTGTGTCCATTTCCGCCATCCTCCCGTAGCTAGGGAAGCTCAACCATTCCCTACCCCAACTTTGGCAAGCTTGCCACGGCGTCGTCCCGCGTCTTTGCATTCCTGGACAAACGGCTGCTGACATGGCTCAGGTACTGGTGTCTCGTGGCAAGTCTGATGCTCTGCTGTGCGTTGACATCTTCGGTCAGGAACAAGTCAACAGAGGAAAAGAACTCCGGAGCACAAGAGATCGCTTCCAATCTGACACAAGTCTGCAGTCCCAGCCGGTATTCACAGACGAGCTCGAATCTAAAGCTAATTCTAGACCTTAGCTTATCTAACTGGACCAGGTGTAGGACACGTCCGAAGCTGGCTGGACCTGACTTATGGAGTGCTGCCCAGCGTCCGGAGCCAAAACACAGCCAGAAGCTTGATCACAGTCTGTGCACAGCCGGCCAGGTTAGGACCTGGAAGGGGGGGCTGACCTAACTCCAGCAGGTGGAGAGAAAGCAGGTATGGATGACATTTCTCAACTTTTCTCAGAGCACCATTTAGAATCAGCAGAGAGAGGAATAAGAAAAAAAAGCAGGTGCTGACCTTGTTGAGGAAAAGGAAAAACCACTTCAGGATGCCCAAATTTCGTCCTCCTCGTGGAGGAGGACAACGCGGCGGCAACGGTGGAGCTGGAGGAGGCCTTCAGGGTTCCTCTCCCTATCACCCCTATTAGTAGGTGGTGGAGTGACTGGGTTTTACTTTGAGGGAAAAGACACAAGTGCTAATTTCGTAAGAATTTTTGAAGTGTCTTAACTCAGCATGCGTGAGTGTTAAAGTTAGTTTATTCTTTAAGAGGAATCCTACTGACTTCACCAGACAGCTGTGGCAAAGAGCTTCAAGTAACGGATGAGCGGAAGGGGACGGATTTTGAAGTGACTGATATGAAACTATCTTGTTTTCTTCCCCTTTTTTTCAATCCAGAAAAGAAAATTTCCTGCCTTTGTCAAAAGTTTGCTTAGTTTCTTCTTGCTAATTTGTCCCGAAAAGAAGTCACCTTTTCTGCCCCACAATTCTTCTCTTTTTTTTTTATTTTTCAATTTCTTTTTTGTTTGTACGATTTGGAAAGAGAAGAACCCTGTTTTTTCACATTCAAAGAACAAGAGTAAAAACTGAACGAGTTTCGATTTGTAGCAGGAGTCACTTTTTTCCCGTTCGACGTCATTTTCACCCCCTTCTTGGACACCGCAAAAAGGGCTTTTAGGCCAGACCAAAGAAAGTCACTTTCACTTTTACATTTTTGACAAGTTGTCTGGTCGAGTGTCTCTCCTTACTTAAGCTATCCTGTGGTGCCAGGGAGTGATTTTTTTTCTTGTCCGAAGATGCGCTTGAACTGGAGGATTGTCTATATTAAAAATCAGCTGATTTAAAACGCACTTTTGATCACCTCCTTAAGTAATGAGGTCCTGATTTGTGCTAACATTCTGCAGCACTTCTTCCAACATGGCCAACTCCTCCCAGTCGTCTACCAACCCCAACCTGGATCTCTTCAGCAACGCGGCCGAGCTGAACCCCGAGTTGGATGAGGACGACGAGGGGGATGATGCCGACACCTCCTTCGATGCCTCCAAGAGACGCGCCCTCTTCAGCAAGGAGCTCAGGTGTTGATTTGATGAGTTTTCCACTGGGTCAAGTCAAAAAGAGGTGATCAGAGCCAGCTAGGCCTCAGCGAAGGCCTCCAAGCCCGCAAGGCCCACTTATGTCGCCTCTTCCACACGTTTTTTGTGACTCACTCGGTTAATGTAGACAGTTCTGAGTACAACAGTGTGTCCCCTACTCCAGGTGCATGCTGTTTGGATATGGAGACGACGAGAACCCCTACACAGAGTCTGTGGAGTTCCTGGAGGACCTCGTCATCGAATTCATTCAGGTGAGGATGCGTTTGCGCTGCTAGAAATTGCTACATTCAACGTATTCTACGTCAACTTTTAGGACATGACTCGCAAGGCCATGGAGATCGGCCGCCCCGGTCGGGTTCAGGTGGAAGACATAATTTTCTTGGTCCGCAAACATCCCAAAATGTACGCCAGGGTCAAGGAGTTGCTCACCATGAACGAGGAGCTCAAGAAGGCCAGGAAAGCCTTCGACGAGATCAAATATGTCCAAGGAAGCAACTGAAAAGAGATAGTTTGTATTATTTGCTTACAACGTTGGGGCTACAGCCCTGAATACAGAATGGAATAGAGCAGAACCTTGAAAAGATAACAGGCATTTGAGTGTTATTGTTATTCTGAGACACCAGTGGCCTCTTCTCAGCCAGACCAGTTTAGTTTGTCCCGAGCTTCAGACCCATCACAAGGCCTCGACCAATGGATGCGGAAGAGACAGTGTCAGAGCAGCAGTTGCGGGACGCCCACGCCCCCTGAGCAACAGCGCGCCCGTCCACGTCGCCCTCCTCGGACAAGAACTCGTGAGTCACACTAAGCCGAGACATCTCGAGAACTGAACGTGTTTTCCTAATGTGTAGATGATGCCTTGGTATCAGCCTGAGTCATCGATATCGATTCTGTCTTGACCTTTTGTCTCGGTCCAACGGACACGGACTTGAAAAAGTCCGTGTCCATGCCGTGTCCAAGTAGTTTTCTAAAGAAAAAAAACACTAATGCATTCATTGGTATTGTAACGAGTCGTAGCTTGTGGTGTTCACGTCCGTCAGGATGGAAGACGCGCTTCAAGTCGAGATCTCACTTGCTTGCTTTCCCTGGGTCATGGCCGAGTTTGCTCTGTTCGACTCGCTATCGTCTGGTCGGAGACCCTGAACTCCTTTTCGACCTCTCCAGGTCGGGCGAGATGACCATTGAAAACTTTGACCACCCTGTGTTGCTCCCCGGGTTGAGAGGGTCCTTCAGGCCAAGTTTAATCCGGATCCGACCGCTGGTTCTGGCTGCCATGGGGCACAAGCCAACAGACAGACACCATTGAAGACGCGTGTAAGATTCCTCTCCAACAACGTAACAAGTGTTTGTGTACATCAGTAGCACACTAAACTAGCATTCAGCGTCTGCGGTGCTCACTGTCTTGCTTTGAATTTCCCGCCTTTAGTTTGAACTAAAGTCTATTGTTCGATTCTAAACCGATCTGCCAACCCCCTCCCCTTTATAGGTCTCTCCAGTGTACTTGTCATGCTTGTCGTCCGAGTGCTCGACGCACGCACACTACATACGTCCACGGCGAGCTCCGCTCACAAGTAGACCGCGCCTTAATGCTTGGACGCGCGCAAGCGCAATGATAAGGCAGTCGTACCTGGCTGGGGCGAGGGGCTCCAAGCCAATGCACGGCAGGTAGGCAATGTAAAGCAGCATAAAGGAGGAGGAGAAGGAGTGGTGGAGGTGGTGTTGCTCTTGCGCACACGGCCGATAACACTGTTCAACATCAGCCGCTCATTGCCTTGCCCAAAAAACGCCAGAAAAGTCTCAAAACATCAACAGCAGTGCCAACAAGTTGCATAGTTCTTGGGCAGGAAGAACTTGCTGGCTGCAACTTTTGGAGAAGGGAACTCCTCTCACAGGTATGATTTGCATCCTTTGTCACTGGACAGAGAAGCCTCGCATTTGAGCCAGTTGTGTGCACGTTGCATAGGTGTGCATTGTGCAAAAACTGCTGGCGGTTGCTCTGCTCACTTCGTGAACACTGCAACGTCTCAACGTGCAGATTTGTGGATAGTGCTGGCCTCACTTTTTCAAGAGACAACCAAGTCGATCCGCTTCAATGGTCTTTCCTGAACAGGCAAGCCAGCGAGAGGCGACTTGAGGGCCTTTGCAGCTGCCTCCATACATCAGAACACTCCAAAGCATCGGCAGAAGCTTCACAAGTATCCTCCAAGAAACCGCTTAGACATGGGCTCCGGCGGCAAGAGCTCCTACGGCAGTGGCGTCGGCACCGGCGCAGGCGAGGGGTGCTGCACGAGCTGCGTCACCCGCGTCCCCTACGCCACGCTGGTGGCGCTTATCCTCAACTGGGCGGGGGTTGGAGTCTTCTGTGGGACACTCTACAGAGGGGTCAATCTCTCACTCAGAATGCTCCAAGACGTGTTCCAGCTCGACCGTGGGCTAGGATGGTAAGAGCAAATTACTGCACTTGTGCACATACGATCGATATAGATGCGTGCTATGTGGAAGAAACAACGGTGAACATATTGAAACAGGATCGAGCCCACCCAGCTGGCCTTCATCATCTTGGGAGCCTCAATGGCGGCTCTGGCCCTCATGATCCTGGTGGTGGCCATCCTGGCCACAGGAGCAACGAGACACGAGGTCTACCGCAGCTCTATGGGCAGAACCGGAGGGAGGATCGGTACGACTGAAACTCATTGTCAAGTCAAACGCCGCTTTTTATACCGTCTTCCAGCATGCATGATCTTCATCTTCATCACGTATCTGCTCCTGTTCTGCTGGGTGGTCGTCTTGGGGTGCTGCATCGTGATGACCGTCTTCTGCACGATCAGCTGGGGCGTGTGCAACACTGACGAGATTGGCTGGGACGATGGATCCATCGACTTCTACCCATTTCACTTCCTCTTTCCACAGGGTAAACGAGCCGATCTTACTCACCGTCATTGTTTTCGCTGCGTGCCTCAGTATCTATATCATGGTCGCGACTGATAAAGACGCAGTCAATGCACCCATGAGCAGTGCGCAACCGAGGACACGACTGTACTGGTGAGGCAAGCGTAGCCCTTCTCCACCGAGTACAGGGGGAGGCACTTAGCATGCTCCACTTCAGACATGTGGATATTGCGAAGAATCGAGTGGTCCAAGAGCAAAAGTGCACATCAGCTTGGTCCTACGGGAGAGTCCAAGAATTCCACACAGTGGAGTGACTCACTTTAAGTTCGGGGTCCTACAAAATTGATCATTGGGCATAATGGATGCCTGAAGAGATGAGTTATTCAAGAGGAAAAGTCCTTCAGTTCATAACAGTTCAGTTCATGGATTGGCGAACAACTTCTTTACCACAATCCTGTCAAAAGTCATGGCCTGACAAAGTTGACTGCATTGGAAGAGAACATGACTGCTTTGCTGAGAGAGCAACTGAGCATTAAATAGAGGTCCAACTTCCTTCACAGAAAAGACCAGAGTGACCAGATAGTTCTGCGATACCTTTGGCCATTTCTAGATTCTGGACCTGTCAGCAAAAGACGATCAAAGATATGTGAGCTTTTAGTACAAAATTAAGTGTCCTAAAACAATAGTTGGCAGATTCTTTATGCTTTTGTCTTCCTCGAGCACATGGTGAGAAGATGTGAGAGGCAACAACTGGAAAAGTTTGATTTTAGACTAGTGTCTCAGTGTTTCATGGAGGCGGCAACCACTCTATTCAGGCAAAAGTTGTGACTGATTGAATGAAGTCGACCGAGTGAAGCACCTCACGTCCTTGTCCTCGTCCCCCGAGCAACCGTTTTATGCGCAATACATCTTTTTTTTCTTCCTGTGCAGGCACTCAGCGTGAGCACATGGTAGTGGAAGGCAGCGCTGAAATCTTCAAGTTCTGCAGACAGTACGTGGAGCACGCCACGATCATGTTCATCTTGGCGACTCTTTCTTGCGTGCTCGTCATCATCAGCCTGGTGCACTTCCTCATGGCGCTGGCCGCCAACTACGCTCACATCCGCGGCCATGGCAAATTCACCCAGCTGCAGGAGATGCAGGATCTCACTTCGGAGACCATGACTCTCACGGAGAGGGAGCACTACAACAGATAATCCGGGCAACAAAGAGTGAAAGACGTGTCCCGCGGAATCTTGCCGGATCAGACATACTTTGTAGCAGTGGCCTACTTGACTTACTTATTACCTCCTTCTCTGACAAAGAACAGTAGTATTATAATAGACTGCCAAGAGAGAACATAATTCAGTGAGATCATTTTTCTTTGTATTAAATTTGCACTAACACTGCAGAGGTGACACAGATCTATATTGCGTGGCTGTTGTGTGTACTAGTCCTGTCACTAGCTTTTCCAAGCACGACCTGCACACGTTCCCCGTGTTACTCTCGTCCAATGGGACTTGCACATTAAATTGAGTCAACATTACCGGTTGGATCACTTCATCAGTCTTGCTACGTCATCCTGATCGTCGTCTTCTATTTCGATTAAAGTACTTGTGTCGTGGTCCTTGAGAATGGACCGCTACGGTCCATGCTCGAGTTGTGGACTGCACCGAGCACTCACTGTCATAAGTCTTCGAAGCTGCTGCCCTTCACCCGTCAGTCAGGTGTAGTCTCTAGGTCATACTCCATGGCAGCGAGTCGGCTTTATCGGGCCAGTCACTGTGATGTCAACCAGTAACAACGAAGTCCCACTTTTTAATATAAAGTGACATATAACAAATAAATAAATAATAGAATAGAATTAAAAATAACATCACAGTCCGCCGACTGAAGAAGTGACGTCCACGGACGGCCTCTCCACGCAGTCGTCGCTCGCCCAGCTCCTGTCCGCGGTCCCGCTGCAGACGTCGCCATCAACAGAGGAGAGTCAGAGTTGGACCCGCACCCGTTGACAATCGCTGATCACATCACTTCCCGTTGTTTGGACCATTTGTCAACCGAACCAGGCCTGTCAGGTCTGGACACAGAAAGAAGAGAGATGCCCTTCAGGACTGAATAAGGACCAGACGTCCAAATGAGCTACGCAGTACTACCAAGCACAGCGATAACAGTACCACTGTTACACTGGTTCTGTTATCTCTGACTTACTCAGCTTGCCGAAGAGTTTCGAACAATGCCAGTTGGCAGCTCTGAGTGAATCTCCGATTGTTGTGGTCCTGACGAGATAAGACGAAGTCGATTTTCGTCTTTCAAAAGTTCCTGTCGTGATTCAAGCACTGCGACATCTCTGCTTGCGATGTCATCAAGGAAATCTGCCTTCACCCCCACCGCTGTGGAGGAGTCGCCGTCCGCCGTCTTGGGGTGCTCGTACGATCCGGCTCGCCCCGGCACAGGCGTGCCCGACGAGTTCGCCTTCGAGGGTGACCACGAGGCGCTCAGGGGCAACAAGGACTATCTGTCTCTGCTCAGAGCCTTTGCCATTCTTCAGGCCCAGAAGGCTGCGGCCGTCCGAGACTCTGAGGCCCTGTTGGTGGCTAGAGACAAAGCTCTTGAGGACCCCTTGGACTTTGTGAAAAAGCTGCAGCGCGGAGAGTTTCGTAGCCTCCCGGGACCGCAGACATTGGCCGAGGTGCCAGACATCGACTGGGACAAATACAAGGTGCAGAGCATCTTGGCCGACAGCATCGTAGGCAGTCAACCTGATCCCAGGGGCAAAAAATCTATCAGCACCACCCTCACCGACACTATGGAAGGTAGTAGTTGAGGTTTCCTTCCCTAACCCCATCTTGGTTGCAATTCTTCCCATTTCAGGATCCTCTCACAGCTCAAGCAACTTGGGCTTAAGAGTGCAACGCAATGCTCAGGGACGGTTCCTCGTTCGTGGCCGCTCCTTTGACGACAAAAAGCCCAAAACCTTCAACCAACCTTGGACTGCAGAAGAGCAACAGCGACTTGAGGAACTTCTCGTCCAATACCCGTCAGAGGATGTGGAAATGATGCGCTGGAAGAAGATTGCCGCTGCGCTAGGGAATCGTACCGCTATCCAGGTGCAGAGCCGCACCCAGAAGTACTTCCTGAAGCTGGCGAAAGCAGGACTGCCAATTCCTGGTAGACAGACCAAGTCCAAGCACAACAAATATGCGTCTGGTTCTGCTGCCAGTCAGAAGAACTCGACGTTCTTTCCTAATTTGTCCCCTGCCGTCAAGATGACTGAAGATGGTGAGGATGAGGAGGAAGAGGGTTTGTTGAACTATCGTACCCATCCTTCACTACAGCGACAGCATCAACAGACTCATCAACGTGGACTCATTCTAAATGATGGATATTACCTGGAGGAAGAAGATGTCTCTGACGAGGATGGTGTGGCCGAGAGCCTCCGTTCCTCCAAGGAGTACCAAGAGCTGCTTTGGCTTAAGCGAGTGCGACGAGAACATGAGCTTGAGAGACAGCGACCCGATGGCCCCCATGTTCACCGTGGCTTTCGCTGCGATGGCTGTGGCGTAGAACCCATCTTGGGCGGACGATTCCAGTGTGCAGACTGTGTAGGGGGGGAGGACACTATTGATTTCTGTTGTGAGTGTGCCCCAAAAGGGTTGGAACTCTCTGGATGCGTCAGACACAAAAGCACTCATCAGTTGAAACCAGTTAGAAAAAGGAATGTGCCAGGAGTAGACACAGAGTACTGGCAGTCTGGTAGCTACTTGGACACCAACTTTGTGCGGTGATTGAGAGATTTGGACTGCAGTTCTTGGGAGCCCCTGCTAAACAGTTCTTCTGACAGATCCATGTCATGTAAAAGAAATTCTCCATCCACCAATTCCTTTTAAGCTATATTTATCTCATGTTGTGTCTATCGCAATCCATTTCAGGGATCAGCACCGACATGGACAAACTTATCACTTGCCCCTACGATCCGACCCACCAGATCAGGCCACAGAGGATCCAGTACCACTTGGTCAAGTGCCGTAGAGTAAGTTGAAACGGTGTGTTAGGTTAGGTTCTAAAAAACTATGACATTTACATTAACATTTGCAGAGGAATCCAGATGCCGACTTCTCAATCTGTCCACACAATGCGACCCATCACTTTCCACGGTGTAACGAGGAGGAGCATGAACGGAACTGTGCAGACAGACGTACGACGGATCTTCAGGTCCAGAGATACAGATGCCTGGAACCTGTGGTGCATGGAGATGTCGAAAATCCTGCCAACTTTCATTCTACGTCCATTTGTTTCTCCGTAAGAGGATGAGAAAAAGGAAATACGCGCATTTTCAGATGTTTCCCTCGTTTCTGTGCAGGAGAGCGGGGATGAAGGAGAAGTCCAAGAAGTTGCAGGACTCGTCCGGAAGGTCAAGTTCTCCGCATCTTGCAACACTTCCAGGTCAACTGCCAATCAGTTGGATTCCAAGCTGAACGTGGACGAGGTAGGCTCTGCCTAATCAGAGGCTATGTTCAGAATTGTGTGACCTGTAATCCTTTTGCCCAAGGTTGATGAAGCCAGTGATGGAAAAAGTGGCATTGTGACCGCCAGAAACGACTGGGGAAGTGTGGAGAGACGTATGGGCAGTCCTGTGTTGGGCAACTTGGACGGTGTGCAGGTGAAAAGAAGTCTTCCATGTGTTTATCCACGCACATCCTCCGCCATGGGCGACATCTCTCCGCCCGCGCTGTCAGACTTCACTGACTCGGAGGAAGCACTTGTGAGAGTAGGGGGTGGCCGCACTGTCCTTGGGCGAGGAAAGTCTCTTCTCCAAAAGGTGAAAAACCTCCAAGAAGAGCGACAGCGTAACCTTCAGCAGGTTCACTCGTCAGAGCAGCCTCGCTGTACAGCCTCGGAATTGAGCCCGGTGAGGCCATTGTCGCAAGAAAACAAGTTTTGTGATGCAGAAGAAGAATTGAAGAACACTAACATGTGATTACAATAGTCAAGGTATCTTGTTTGTACGTCTGTATGTCCTTGTGTTTGTGCCTGACACTTGTCATGCACGAGAACTGTTGTGATGAAGTCTCCATGGGGTAAATGGACAAGAGTTATGCGATCTTTCTGCTACTGTCTACGTTATGTTATATTATATATATAGTCCCTTAGTTTAGCTCCCGTGATGTAGAGGCACCGGCGTCGCTACCGGCACGCCTGGGCAGTCCAGAGGAGCATCTCTCTTCTTTCTGCTCAGGGGTCTGGAGCTCCGGCCAAAAAAAGATTGCCAGGGTTGCCAGTCTCTCGGTCGCCTGCTCCCAGAAATGCGTCGTAGCAAAGAGCCGGCGGTCTCTTCCGCTCTAGGCACTGGCAACTCGGTCGATTTGTTGTGGTCATGTAGTTCGACTTCTGCTGTTGTTCCATCGCACTTTCGGGCACCTCAAGAGCTCCGAGGTCTCCGGGAAGGACATGTTGACGACAGTCCTGTCACTTGACTGCAACGCCGCAAGGTCAGAGACCATCGGCGATAGTGTCAGTAGAAAGTGTGGCGTCTGTCATCTAATGGACTAATTTGAGAACGGGCCAAACTTTCTATCTGCGTTCTACTAGATCACAGACGTCCTAGCTGTGGTCTTTCCCCGCTGTTTCATTGCCAACCTCTCCGGCCGAGCTGCGTTTCTCCGGCACGACCCGTCGGTTCTACTTCTGCCGAGTTCTTCTCGCAAGTGAGTACATTCTGTGTCGACAAAGGCCTCTCTCGTTCGTCTCGCCTCCTGCCCGGAGAGTCCCTTCCTCTGGGTCGTGGTTCCCGGACGGTCATGTGCTTCTGGCGGTCAGTGCGTTGGTATGAGGAAAGTGCTGTTTCTGCTCAAGCATAATCTGTATGGAATTGATGTCGAGGTACATGTAATACTTCGTTGCCGCCTTGTTAAGCAGAAGCTAGTGAATTCCATGTGCTGACAGCTCTCTTTAAAACCTTGATGACAACCGAAACTTACGCTTAATCTGTGCCCAAGTGTCTTGAAAAAGCCAGAAACTGCAACGCTCTTCTTACGGATGCCCTCGTATGCTCAAGAAGGTTTTATCACTGATTCAACTCCAACATGATGCCTCCTCAATGTGTCTTGAAATTCTTGTCGGTGTACTTTAACTGCTGTTTCTTTCCTCACAGCTAGCAATAGTTCTTCGCGTTCAAAAGACCTCACGCACAAGCGTGACGGGGAATGACTTCGACAGCGAGACAATGACCAGGCTTCACCTACAGTCAGAGGTGGACGTTGCTTCCCGCCAAGCCTCCCAACGTCACCAAGGTGGGAGCTGGCGCGAGTATGCAGCTGGAGGGAGTGCCAGCCTACTGGCCATAGTCATCACGTACCCCATCAACAAATGCATGTTCCGGCAGCAGGTGCACAACATCCCACCAGCAGAGGCCTTGAGACAGCTGTGGCGAGAAGGAGCTATTCACATTTATCGCGGCCTGCTGTCTCCTCTGCTCATGAGGACTCTGAGCCAGTCAGTCATGTTTGGAACGTATGCCCAGTACACCTGGAGACTCCAGCAGTCACCTCTGCACACTTTTGCTGGCAACAGGGCCTGCAAGTTGGTGGGAGCAGCAGCTGCTGGCGCCTCCGAGGCATGCCTGATGCCTTTGGAGCGAGTGCAGGGGCTCATGCAACATCAGGAACACAACGCCCGATTTCGCAACACTCCACATGCACTGTGGGAACTGCGACACTACGGACTGACCGAGTACTACCGTGGGATCAGTGCCATCCTCGTGCGCAACTGTCTTGGAAACATCTTGTTCTTTTCAGCAAGAGAACAGCTGAAGGAATCCCTTCCAGAACAATGGACTTCAGCCAAGTCTGGTGGCTACCGTTCTCATGTAGCAGACTTCATAGGCGGTGCCTGCCTGGGCGCATTCATTTCCACCGTGTTCTATCCAGTGAATGTGACCAAGACTCATATGCAGCTCAAAATCGGCGGCAGGTTTCTCCGCCTACGAACTGTCTTCATGAGGCTTTTGACAGAAAGGGGTGTGAAGGGCATGTTCAGGGGCGTGCATGTCAACTACACCCGGTCTTTCCTTAGTTGGGGCATAATCAACGTCGCTTACGAGAACATTTTGCGGATACTATGACAAGTCACACTTTTTAACTATTTTTTCCGGTTTAGTCAGTCATAAATCGTGATAAGGCCAGTTAGTGTTTCTGCTCTAACAGTGCCCAAACCGTGGTGCCTCGCACGCCGTGAACAAGATCGGCTGTTAGTGCTTCATAAATTTAGCGATACTCAAAACTCAGCGTCCAACGTATGCACAAGAACGTGCATTAACTGCCCTCCTGATGCTCTAAGTGTGGTTAGCTCAGCCACTCAGTCATCCATCTAGACCTATCGCACCAACTAGAAAACAAACTATTCACTTCAGATTCATAAGTTGGGAGAACTTAATAAGCACGACTGGTGTATTGTCATACCGTTCACACTTGTACTTCCTCACTATTGGCGTGGCTGTGAGAGAATAAACATAACTGTCCAGAACCCAACACTTCCTTAGTAAAGATTCACTTCCTCCTCAGTGTCTCACTTAGACACCATCGCGTCAAAGTCAGATCAGAACTACAGCAACTGGCTTCACTCTACCTACAAGTATCTGCGTCCAACCTCTTGCATCACCTCGGTCTCCTCGTGCGTCAAGAAGACTATTGTGAGAGTTCGAGACTCGGCCAAAGAACAAGATCAACGTCAGTTGACCTGGTCGAGGTCTGATTCTGTCCTCCGCCCCAAGGCGCTTTGGCCTGACATCACGCTGTGGTCGTCGATCAAGGATGAGTGGTACAACAACCCCGACGGGAGCTGCGCGGTTGGCACCAAGACCTGGTCACAAGAGCAGTGCAGACGTGGTGCGATGAGAAATGTGCACATTTCTGCACATCCCATGAACTCGTCGGAATCGTCCAGGCTTCTGACACGGACTTGAACGGGACAGAGGCATGAAGCAACTTGGTTGGGAGCAGCATTTAGTACCAGGAATGCATGGTGAAACTCAAAAGTGTCATTTGGGGGAACACGGGTGAAAAAATATCGGTGTAGGCAGATCACCTAAAATCTGGTCCGTGATAATGAAGATCCATCCATGATTGTGAGGGAACATTACGTCCTTAACGTTGGTCACTACTAAATTATGACAGTTTCTTTCTTAACACCATCGAAGACTTGAATCCTCTGGAGATGCTGCTCGTTGTGAACAACATTCGAAGGGGCCACTGGGAATAGCTGTTGCTGCTGTTGCTGTGGTGGTTGCTGCTGCTGCGATTGCTGTCTTCCTGTGAGCACGTTCCGGACGTTCGAAACACCCTGTTGACTCAAACTTTCCTGGGAAGGGGCCCTCTGGAAGCACCCTATCACTGTTGTTTGAACCAGCCTTCGCATTTGGCTGGACTGCACGCGTGACAGGTGAACTGGATTCTAGACCTTGCTGACTCCGTGTACGCCTGGACCCTCTGTAGAGAGTGGGAATACAATTCCAAGCTCATTCACCAAGCGCGAATCAAAAATTCTTTGCTCTGCTTGCAAAATGCAGCTGTCTGATCTGAAAGTAGCTCAAGAACTTGGTCAGGACATGTTGCTGACACCGCTGGAACATTGTACTACTCTGTCGCGCTGTGCTAGCTGCCGTAGGTCGAGGTCCTCATCTGACAAGGCCATTTTGGGACTTGTGCTGATCTGTTCTGAGGTCTAAGAGCAGTTCTCTCTAAAACTTGGACTACTAACTGATCATGCACCGTTCCGAAAGCTTTCATGACGGTGCGTCAAGGTGCAAAGAATTTTGTCCCGTTAAAGTTCCAATGAACCTAAAGCAGAAGAATGACAATGAAAGTCATCCGTGTCAGAAAGAACTTGATAAAGAGACCCTTTTGGGGAGGAGTGCAGGATTTTCGCCACCCCCAGTACAATGGTGGTCTTTTCTGGGTGTTTCGAACGTCCCTGGGCAGTTGTGCTTGGCCTTGGTGCTGAGGTGCCTGAACATTTGCGAGCATCGCTCGCACCTGTACGGCCTGGCCCCCGTGTGTATCCGCGTGTGCGTCTGCAGCTGATGCTTCTGCACGAACTTCTTGCCACATTCAGCACACTCAAAGGGCTTCTCGCCCGTGTGGATGCGCTCGTGGATCGTCCTTTTCTGATTGGTGACAAAGCGCTTCTCGCAGAAGCCACAAGGGTAGCGCTTGTCCCCGTGGTGGGCACGCTCGTGGATGTCACGGATGTGACGCCGGGCAAACGTCTTACCACAGACAGAGCACAAGAACGGCCTAGAAAGAGGATTCATTGCACAGGGTTGATGAGCTTTTCTTTTCTGCCTACAAAGTATCAAAGTTGTTGCAGTTCTTCCACTGAGGCTTAAAAGCCTGGCTAAAGTTTGTGTAAAAACACAAAATTGATGACTGAGCAAGTATGCATGCAATGGGAAGGTTCTTTCTGAAGGTTTGGCTGGTCTGAAGTCCACATACCTGATGTCTGCATGGTTGTGCCGCTTGAAGCTCTCCTTACGTGCAAATGTCATCCCGCATTCATCGCACACAAACGGCCTCCGTCCCGAGTGCACGGCGTCCATGTGCACCAGCATCCCCTTGCGCTTGGAGTACACCTTGCCGCATTCTGGACAGGTGCGAGAAGAAATCGAGTCGTCGTCAGCCTTGACTCTCTTCTTCTGCTCCCCCTTTTCGGCCTGGTACACCTCGAGTAAGGCTGGATGCGACTGCTCCAGGTGGGTGGCAAAGTCATCCTCCGTCACAGTCTCAAGGCATTCGTTACAGGAGAAGACGCCATCGTTGGACAAGAAGAACTTGGTCAAACCTTCGTCACCACTTTCCTGGCGTTTTCTTGGCGTCACTTTGTTCTTCTTCCTCTTTTTCCTGCAGGACGATCCAGAAACCCTGTCTGTCTCTCGTTGTTCATACAACTGAATTATACAATGTTCGGCTCAGAAGCTTTAAGTGCTTGTTCATCGATGAGTAAGCTGGAGTCCAAAAAGCTTTCTCCCCAGAAAAAGGCTCTACCAAGAACAACTTCTGGCTTCTTTTTCTAGAAAGTGCAACTTTATCTCATTCAAGTTGACGTCGACTAAGTGCATTAATGTTTGTTACATGGAAACTTTTGATGGAACGAAGTGGTTGCCTTCAACATGAGGTTACTGTATCATCAAGTGAGGCAACGTTGGCGGGTCGGGAGCCAAGCCCAACAGATAGAAAGAAAGGGTTTCTGGATTACCGTGCAGTAGGCTTTTCATTCTCAAGCCAGTCTTTGTCATCGTCACTCTGATTTTCATTGTCAACCTCAGGATGCTTTGACTTCAGATGCCGCCTCATGTAGGGGAGTGCCACCTGCTCCCCACACTGGTTACAGCAGGCCTTGTGAGCAGAGACTCTGTCGAAGTGACTCCAGAGCAGTTTCTTGGACTGGACTGTGGGTGAGGACAAATCTTCATCTTCGACCTTCACGTCTTTGAGAAGATTGTATGGATGAGCCTCTGCCATGTGTGCACACAGCAGCCAAGAGTCCTCCAGGGTTAGCCCACAAACCTTGCAAGTCAGGTTGGACAGACCTACGGCCAAACATGAGCAAGTGATTAGGTTAAACTCAAATTCCAAAAATGAGTCGCAGACAATGATGCAGCTCCCCTCCTCACCGAGATCAACACCACACTGCCCTCAGAGAACACCTTTGCCATTGATGGTATTTTGTGCGGTGTCTGGAGTGCCATTCTGTTCAGGCCTGGATTTACCTGGGATGAACAGTGCGTACCAGTAACGCTATCAAACGGTTGCAGGTGCTCATGGGCATTTCTATTTTATGCCCAACTAACAACATACTAATATTCTACATTTAGAACTCAAATTTTAAGCAGTTGGCCACAAGAAAATACCGACTTTCCACCGGATCTTATAGACTTTTGACAGTATCTCTAGGACGCACTGTGTAGTTCATGCACCTATTGTCATTGTTACAATGTTAAGGCGTGTAAGAGCGTATCAAATGAAGCTAAACACCAAAAGTTGTCTTCCAAACCCCACCCCACCTTCATCCACACCATCAATCAGGGTATGGTGATTGTATCGCTTTGGCAACAAAAGGGGGAGAGAGTACTGCAATGTGGTCATGATCGCCTGCACATCATACCTCGGTCGTCACTTTTCTTGGCGAATCTCTCCTCTGGAGATTTGGTCACGTAGTCCAGGAATCCCAGGAAGTGCAACTCATCCGAGACTTGTGCCTCTCCTCGGCCAGTATAAGCACCGGCCAAGAAGCTCTTGATGACGTCCACGCTCACGTCCGGAATGACGATGACAACATCGTCTGTCACGTCGAGCAGACACTTGCGGAACAAGTCCGAGATCGCGGCCAGGACAAGCCGGTGAGCACGGGCGGACCTCCCATCGGCACAAACGATTCGTGCGTCGGTGTCGCAGGCGTCAGGCGACGCCCACACGTGGCGCAAGAAGTCGGCCACGGCGCCGACGCCGACACCCTTGAGATCCATCTGGCGCCAAGTCCAAAACAAGATTGGAGATGCCTCCGTCCAAGTAGGAGAGCGAAGATGGCTGATGGCTTCGTCTGACTCCACCTCCAGGCTTGGGGGGGTGTCAGCTGTTGTCGCCCTGGGCAGGCCAGGGCAGACTTGGCAGTAACGTTCCCCTTGTCTTGTCAGCGGGGGCACGAGCAGCAGGATGAAAGAGTGCCCAGGTGGCGGCGGCAGCAACTGCAGCAACAGGCACTGAGTCAGGCCGTAGACAGACTTCTTCGTCTGCGGTCTGGCTGAGGCTGATCGGGGCTGCCTGCAGCTTCATACCGAAGGTTGCAACTGGTGAGAGGCGTCTCCTTAGACTTACGTTCGGGAAGGAACTCACGAGAAAATGGCTTCTAACGCGACTCCCACTGGCCTGGAGGCCGCCCGCAAGCAGGTGAGTCTTCAAAGGGTTAGAGTATGAGTCCATACTCGTCAAGGACGGCCTGGACGTCAATTACACGTAGCGATCATGAACATATGCTGATGTAACGGGTCCTCGGAATTCTGCGATGTCACATAGGTGGATGAGGTCCAAAACATCATGAAGGAGAACGTTGAAAAGGTTCTTGAACGCGACGGCAAGCTCTCTCACCTGGAGGACAGAGCGGAGAAGCTGCAGCAGGGCACTGAGCAGTTCCACAGGTGAGTATGACGGACGTGAGTGGGAGGAACAGGCCAATATTGTGCATTGCTCTTCGTCCAAAGGCAAGCCGTGCGGATCAAGAGGAAGCAGTTCTGGGAGAACATGAAAATGAAGATAATCATCGGGGTCGTCGCAGCTGTCGTGGTCATTCTTATCCTCATCTGGATCTTCGGCGCATAAATTCATATATTTGTATGGTAACAACTTTTTGCGTGCCTTAGGCCTATCTATCACTTGGTGTCAGAGATCACTTTGTGCCGCTTCCATTACGAATTTTTGAGATCTGAATATACAGTACGCGTGTGAAGAACAACAACGACCAGTACGTGTACCTCGTACGCTTCATCTGTATTGTATTTGTGCTTTGAAACTGGTATGAGTACGATTACGTCTACTGCTGTACATGATGGCAAATGAAAGAGATCGCATCTTTGTCTCGGACAAGATATCCAGAGCACCTATGTGCACGTCATCAAGAAAGTCTTCGTAACCAATAGTAACTTAGAGAGCTCGATCTCGTATCAGGGCACTGATACAAGTACGTGATGCAGTACAAGCGGAAGTGGTTAAATAACCTTGGGCAGGAGAAGTATTACAATATACGTAGCACATTCACTGTCTTACTGAGCTACAACTATTTGGTACTATTAGAAAGATACAAATCGAGGGGACCACGACGGTGGTGAGAGACGGGATGACGGTAATACTGAGACACACTTTCTACGTTTCCTCGGGGAGATTCTCGTGTCCGTTTGAGCACGTTTCCGTCCTTGCGTACGATGCACACGTACACGACGGGCTTGGTGATTAGCGTGAGGGTAGTGTAACACTATCTGAATGAATCAAAAAGGGCGGCGAGGAGGGATTCTACGTGGTGAGTCAAGCAAAAATCTGCAACCTCCACACTGACGAGATCGCTCTAGACCAGTGGGCTGTACGAAGACAAGACCTCTGGGGCAGAGAGGGCGGCGCACTTGTTCTGCCTCTTCTCCCACCTCTGCAACGCGTTCCGGTACTTCTGAAACTCTTGGCACCACTCAGAGTAGACTCGCTGGTAGTCGGCAGTCTTGTTGGGAGCTGCGCAACGGTGGGCGTCCACTGTCAACTGCACGCCGCTGATCACCTGCTGTCTCCCTAGACGACACTGGTACCTGAAAGTTGCAATCAGAGATCTTGCACAAGTCCCGGAATGGTGACAGTAGAGTGACCATACCTGCCAGCGTCTCTCTCCGTCACTCCCAGGATGACCAGTCCCCCCTCGGTGGTGAGCACGTGCTTCTTGTCCTGGTAGTCCATCGTGTCCTCAATTCTGACACGTCTCTTGTTGCTTCGCGAGTCAAAGTGGAACCACGAAATGACTTTGTCCGCGTCGTTCATTCGATTGAGTTCACACGGCAAGTACACGCTGGAGCCAAAGTTGGCAGAGATTTGTTTGGTTGGCGCGGACGCGTCGCACAGACCTGTGTTGAAGCAAGCACAGAGTCAAGAAATACTGTCAAGTACGTAGTTGGTACGCTGATATATTAATGACCTGTACCTGGAGCTTCTCCAGCTGGATCTTGTTGCAGTGAGTAGTGCTTGGGTTTGCAATTTCCGGCCTCGCCATCCCATCCACAGTGAGGATCGCGGATGCACTGCAGACAGTTGGTATAGCGCACGTGGCAGAGGTCCAGCGATACCTGAGGATGAAGTCAACGATTGGCATGTATGATAGATGAATATGAGCCTGCTCTAAGGTCAACATTAGGTTGAAGCCGTGACATACCTGCTGCACAGACCGGTCTGACGCGACATAGAGCGACCGGTGTCGCTTGGACAACGTGATAGCTCTCACGGGGTCCGGTGTAGTGACTTCAAAGACGTCTAGCAGCTTGGACTCGAACCTGCCAGTCTGGCCGTCATCGCCTCCTCTCCATCGGCTCACTTTGTAGATCCTGCCGTCAGCGGTGCCGGCGTAGTATATGTGGAAGGATCGCTCACGCCCGTAAGGAGACCCGGAAGACACTCTCTCCACGGCCAGCCTTGTGAAGACGACGTCCCTCAGGTAAAAAACCGGACCCTCGCTGTACCTGTTAACCACGACACAAGTGGCAGTTGTGAACGTGAACTTGACCCAAGGTGGCTACTTCATTACCCGTCGTGCGGCGCATCACCATCCATGAGAGGGTGACTCCGGATGAAGTTAAGAACGGTGTCTGGGAGTCTTCGAGTGTCCTCCACGCACTGCCCGGGCCTTGGCTCAGGCACGCGCGAGGGCAGCACTGGCAACCACATGGACGTGCTCGTAGACTGCTCCTTAAATTTGCCTTCGTCAAAGACCCTCTCGAGGTCTCGGAGGTTGAAGGTGCAGATCGCTGACCCAGTGAGACCATTGGCCCCCGTAGTGAAGACGGCGTGGAAGAGGGAGTCGTCCTCTGGTGACTTATAGACGTCCTGGATCTCGTTGAAGAAGAAGGGAAACTCGCCGGGCACGGAGCAGTTCAGCCTGGCCTTGAGGTAAGTGGCCCAATTCTGGTGCAAGATGTTCTTGCCGCCGACGTCTCGCTTGCACACCCTGGCCACCCTTGAGTAGACTGCGACACCGCAATTCATGAACTCGACTGCCGTCTCCCGGAAGAAAAAGTAGACATATTCGCCGACGTCGTAAGCACCGACGAAGTCTGGCTTGTCCAGCATGTGGGAGTCGTACTTCAGAGTGCGCTTAAAGCTGTATTCGCGACGCCCCGTGCGCTCGTCGAAGATATCTCCGCGAAAGATGACAGTATCGGCCTTGGTGAACTCAGCATTGGTGCCCGAGTAGAGCGCCGGGTGTCCACCGGGATTGCCGTCTTCCACCCACACGGCAGTGGAGTTGTCTTCGGGGTCGAAAGGACACTTGGCAATGCCGTCGCCAACGCCGGGGTAGAACTCGTGGCGGGCGAGGTGGGTCAAGTTGGCGTAGATGACCTGGGAAGATAAAGATGGCCAAAATTGCAGGAACACTACAGGTATGCTTGTATCACCACGGCCATGTAATAAATAGTACTCATACCAGATCTCTCGGGCTGTGTGCGTTGGTTCCACACACGTAGAGTCTGTTGCCTCCGATGGCCTGGATCACCCGGACGTGATTTCTACAGTCGAAATCCTCCGACTTTCCTTTGGAGACGCAATTGGCCACGTTTGTCGCAGGCAGAGGCAACGAGTCCCTGACGCAGTCTGCGCTGCTCACATTCGCCGGGTCCAAGCGGAAGATGGCGTCCATGCCGCCCACGAACAGAGCGGATTCTTCGGCCCCGCCGTCCTCGGAGCCATGGAGATAAAGTGTCCGATAGAAGAGCTGGTCTTCGGGGCAGGAGAACTCCTGGCGAAACGGGGCCGGGATCTGCTGGCCCCTCAACCGTGTGGGCGCCAAGACCAAGAGGAAGAGGAGCAAGACGGTCATGATGTCGGCGGCGAAACTAACTGTCCAGAGCTCTTTTTTGCTGCACTCTCGCTCTGCGGCTGCTCCTCCTTAGCTTCACTGGCCCTGCCAGTGCCAGACAAACTAACCTTCCTTCGCCTTCCAAAGAAACACTTTGTGATGAGCAGGGCTGCCACGGACACGGCGTCGAAGGAGAACAATCACTACTCCCGGCGACGAAAGGCAGCGCGCACCGACACAATCACGACATGGACTTCTGTCTGCCAGTCGTAGGACGTGTGATACGCGTTGCTCTCGCACTAGTTGTGACCCACGTAGGCGTCGTTGCGTGTTCGGCATCTACCTGCCACGCCAGGCTGTGTCAACCCTGCCGAATCCAATAGAAAGATGGCGTCCAGGCAGCGCCCACCCTCTCCTCCTCCTTGATCTCCCCCAGCAACGCCCAGGAAGTTGAGGCAGCCAAGAGGGGGTGAGGGCGGCCCGCGCACCACCGCGCATGGCGAAGGGTCGTAGAAGAGTTATGCACCAGACCCAACGCATCCAGGCAAAGAAGATTCGGTTGTACAAGATTAAAACACTCTTTATTGCTTATAATACACTTCTACTCGTCACTAACATAGTTGGGATGCACGAGAAGTACGGGATCGTCGGAGGTGTCAACGACTCCAGACCCGGTACCAGATGAGCCCTTCTTCTTGGCCAACCCGGTCTTGATCAGTGGAATCAGGACGTTGTCCTGATAGGTCAGACGGTCGATTACTTTCTCTGCCACCTGCTTCCGCTCAGAGAGCTCCTCGGTGCTCTCGATCTCACCCTCGATTTCACCAAGGTACCAGTTGAGGAGATCGGACTTGCGGGTGCCGGTATCCGCGCCTCCGGCGCTGGTGGCGCTCCTCTCGGTCTCAGCCTCACGCCGGCGCAGATAGTGCACCATGAGATTAGCCATGGCTCGATAATCCTCGTAGGACAGTCTCAGTTGCTTCTTCTGTTGAGGATCCGCGCGGGACGCCGCGTTAGCATCTTCGCCGTCCTGGTCCATAGGTTGAGCAGCTTCTTCTCCTTGCTCGTCTTCTTCATTTTCCTCCTCTTCCTCTTCCAAATGTACCTCCGGCTGATCCACTCGGATGATGGACTTGTTGAGCAGACGATAGGCCTCCTTGACGTGCTTGGGCAACACCTGCAAGACGTTTATGATGGTAAAGAATTAGAAATCGGGTGATGCATGTATGTATGCATTACTATTAATGCAGGTAGGCATATATTTATAACAACTTGTATGCACGTATGTGTTCACCTGATCTGAACAGTGCATCCTGGCCATGCTCTCCGCGAGCCTAATCATGGACTCGAGCTGCCTGACGGTAATTCTCCAGCTGGACTTGACGCCACCACCGCTGTCGCGTTGTCGTAGGTGCCTGTACTGCTCTACCAAGAAGTCCATGGCCTCAATGGTTATCTTCGGCTTGAACAGTCTGGCGAACCCCAGGTAGCGCCTTACGTCTTCAGGCTGATAGACGCGGTCCACTGACTCCTCCAGCTTGGAGTGCAGGTCGACGATGCGGCGGGCAATGGCGTAGTCCGTCACCTCGTTGGCATCGTCCACCAATATGAAGAAGAGGTCGAAACGAGACATGATGGGTGCGGACATTTGCACGTTCTGTAATGGATAAATCAAAGGTGCAAGTACGTCTCTAGCATTGAACGCTCCCTTCTCTCTATTCACACCTGCTTGAGCGACTTGGTGCGATCGTAACGTCCTGAAATGGGGTTGGCTGCAGCTAAGATTGACGCGCGCGCGTTCAGCGTCGCTTTCACGCCGGCCTTCGTGATGGAGATGGTTTGCTGCTCCATAGCTTCGTGGATGGCCACCTGCAAGATACCAATGGACCGTTCAGTCTCCGCTGTTAGACTCGTGAAGCTTGACATGAAGTCTTACTTGGTCGTGTACTTCCATCTTGTCGAACTCGTCAATACAACAGATTCCGTTGTCAGCAAGCATGAGTGCGCCAGCTTCGATAACGAACTCGGCACTCTCTTCGTCCTTGACGACAGCGGCAGTCAGACCGGCGGCAGAGCTGGCCTTGCCACTCGTGTAGACCGCACGAGGACTGAAGTCAGCAACCTGCTTGAGGAACTGCGACTTGGCAGTGGAGGGATCGCCCACTATACACACATTGAGGTCTCCCCTGAGCGTGGTCCCCTCCAAGGTCACCTTGGGCACACCACCGAATAGCATGAGGAGGATTCCGCGTTTCACCTCGTCGTTTCCGTGAATCGTCGGAAACAGGCTGTTGATCAAGTTCTGGTAGAGCACCTTGTCCTGCGAGAAGTAGACAACAGCTCCATAATTCCGAACTCAACCATTTAGGCGCAGTCCAATGCCTCTTACTTGACTCATCTTGTAGATGGTGTCCCACTCAGCCTCCGACATGCTCTCCTTGATCGCCTGAGGCGTCGCTTCCTCGTCAGAAGTTGTCTTGAACGTGGAAAGATTCGGTTACAAGTACATGTGAATCATATCCTTCAAGAAAGTCTCATTCATACCTTCTGCCCAAGAGTTTTTCTTGAGGATGTGACTGAGCATGCAAGAAACGCAATACGATAATGCAGGTCCCTGACGCCGAGACTCTTCAATCCCCTGACTCCCTCAGCTCCGTCGGCAGTTTCTGCCTTGTGTCGGGCCGCTGACTCAGCTCTTGTGGAAGAGCCCAAAGCCCCGACGTCTGGGACGACAATCAAGGTGCCCACAAAATCGCACCTGTCTCCAGGCTGCGCACTCTCGACTGCTTCCGCTCGGACAACCACGTCCAAACTACGCGGGATGCACCCCCTCGGCAGCTCCGACTGGATCTCCTGGACTCTGACTTTCTGGAAGTCGACGAAGCGGGAGCGGTTGACGTCCAGCAGGAACCTTGAATGAAAGAATGTTGGAGAATAGGTGGCGAAGTCCAAGTAAGTCACAAATAGTCGTACCTGGATCTGTTGTTGCAGACTGGGTTCCGGCAGATGGAGGGTTGGGTGTACTTGAACTGTTGCTCCACATCGGTGATTACAGTTTGGCAGTCAAGGCAGGTGAAGATTCCAGAGACGAGCTCCGGGTGGACGGGATGTGTACGCACCACCTGCCCGACTACGCGAACAAGTGAGCCGATCTTGGCCGTGGACAACTTACGCATGTTATACGCGCCGTCCACGTCCACGAAGGAGACGTAGTACTCTTTATCATCATCGCTACCCTCAGGCTTTTCGCCCGTGCCTCCGCCAGCCATGCATCGCTCACGAACGAAGGTCTTAAGGGCTGAACAGAGGTAGGGGTAGAGTCTGAAGAAATAGAAATTGTTAATGTAATCGGACTCATTGACCTTGGTCACTGGGATGTCTACCTGAAATAGTCCTCCGTCACACGAGCGGCCAGAGTAGGGTTGAACAGCTCAAGATCTTTCATAGAAACGACGAGGGTGTTGCGCTCCTGCTTGGTGAGCTCTCTCGCCAGTGAGAGGTACTTCAGAGATCCACCGGTGGACTGCTGGGACATGCTCACGCCCGCCTCTTCGGGCCACTCGTTCAGAAAGTCCAGGAACAGCTTCTGGCACCGGGCGCCCACCTGGTCCACCACCTTGTCCCCGGCTCCACCGGTGCCGCCGGCGGCGTCGGCTCTGCGAGTCACGTCCATGTTCTTAGTGCCTTCTCGGACGCGGACGAAACAAAGTCAACTCAAGACAGAGGGTTTTGTTGACTTTTTTGGCGGGAAAAGAAGCAGCGGTGAAATCAGGGGGGCCATAGAGTAGAACCGCTGCATGACCAAAACAGTGACCACGGTGAGTTACGGCATTGACGCCGCCGCAACATGTGCAAATTTCAACAAAATTATCTGGAACTGCGATGAAATTTTGCAATTTGAGGCAGTTAAAACGTTTCAATCTTTTAATTGTCTACAAGTAATGAAATTACAGCCGTATGAGGTCTGTCCCTTTACTGTAACTGACGAGTGAGAGAGAATATCCATCGGAATCACCTTGACCACCGGGTTCACCGTGCCCATCGGGTTGACAGCACGCAAGGGGCAACTTGTATATGAACTTTAGAGGACAGTTTCACGTGCAACTCTACTCTTGGCTAACAAAGGCCGACGAGAACAACAACATTTACTTAAGAACCGAAACGACCTCAATCACTTTAAACAAGGATTTTAGTCCAAGCAGCTGCCCCTCGATGGAGACCCTGTGAATGCCATCATCTCGCTGTGTTACTTTATTAATAGCATTGTTGACTTGACCTTTTAAAGAAAAAGCTTCAAAAATCCTGTTTCACTACTGAAGAGCCCTCACTTTGCTCCATATTAATTTGATGGAAATCAGGCCCTAGGTGAAGCATCATGATCTCTTGACGATGATCTTGACCTTCCTGGAAATATTAGGAGCATCAGCACGTATAGATGAGGCCAAGGCCATATCAATGCCTCAGTCAAACCGAGGAAAGTACAGTGTACATGATGGCCAGGCAACTTGCAATTCAGGCAAAAATTGTTGCATTGCTCTTGATTCCACTGCTCTCACAGGAGCCTGAGAGACAGTGAGTGGCTTTGCAGCCACTTCACTACAATATCAGGCGAGATTTCGCAATGATTTGGAACTTTCATCTCGTTTAAATGATTTCTAAAGTTGCATCCGGTCACGGAACCTCGTAAATCAGAAATTTTTGGTCCGGTTGTGTAGCAGGAGCTAATCGGAAATTGATCTACCATAAATTTACGAGCCATATTTGTACAAATTTAAACTTCGTATGCGTATAGGCGGTATACACATGTGTAGTGACTCCAGTCAATATGGTCCAAGAATATTTCCCTCGCAGACCAAAAAAACCCTCCTCGAATATAGCCCCCAATTTCGTATTAAACTACACTTGTTTCACCTGTGCAAAAAGTAGCTCTTTCAGTACTGTCAGAACTAGTGCTTGAAAGGCTCCGTTAGCACAGGTAATTTGTAATTTGACGCCCGAAATTTTGAAAAGTCATCGACTTTTTTTGACCTAAGCTTATTAAGACTTAAACTCGGTTTGTCATGACTTGGAGAACATGAGATTTCACAGGCGAACATGAGAAACGACTTCAGGATTGACAGAAATGTGACTACAGACGTTTGAAGTGCAGAAGAGCAATCAGGACACTAGTTTAGCCCAAATCATGAGAAAAAGTAAGTTTTGTGACTGGAAGAATCTTCCCCATACATAAAAATCAAGGTTTAGGTCGTTACTAACGTAACATGTTGTTCTCTGCACTGTGCAGCGTGGCCCAAAACGCCCTTTGCACCTGACATCAGTGAGGATCCCTGGTCCAGGGTGTTTGGAGCCACCCTGTATATACTTATGTTACAGAGAGAGAGAGAGCAGACATTGGACACAGCCCATTCGTCCTCCAGCAGCGGTTTCTTGCTCTGGCTCTCTTGAGTCATGATGAAGATCAACATAAAGGCTGCCAACATCACGCTCTCGACGGTCTTCGTCCTGCTGCTGTCGTCGTCGCTGGCCTTGGGGAAGTTTTGCTGGGAACCGTGCTCGTGTGGGTAGTGTTTTGAGGATGTATTCACGTCTTTTATGTGTGTATTGACCGGTTATGAGGGTTATCAGGAGTAACAATTAGGTATTGTACAACTGTATTGTCCCAATGATGCACTGGTTCAGCTTATATATGCTCATAGCATCAGCTATGAGGCTTGTTAATTCTTCACACCGTTGCCAGCCTTTGTTTTTCTTCATCTGGCAGCATCTTCAATCAACGTGACTTCTGTCAACATCGTCGGGTGCCTCCGCCATCCGAATCCGGACGGGATCCGGGTCCCCCGGTCCAGATGCCAGGGATCCCGGAGGTCACCTTGCTTTGTCCCCAGGAAAAACTGGGTCATGCTCCAGGTGGAATTTGTCACAGGTATTGTTGTCGCAGGTTAAGGCCAGGCACTCATCATCTTAGAAGAGATCAGACAGAGTTTTTAGCACTGTGTGTCTTAAATGATGCAACATAAAGAGTTTCTCAACAATGCGATTGCTCTGCGACGTTGGCTTTTTAAGTCAGGACTTTACGTCTAGAATGCGCTGTTGTCATCTGTTGCTCCCTCCCTAGATCCAACCTTGGGTGAGCTGACCCAAGATGCCGTCTGGGTCACTCCCGTGGGACTCGAACTGCCCTGGCTCGGAGTGGACCACGATGCTTGCACGTACTCCAACCGGCCGTGTGGACAGACGATCAGCGACCACACCAACGAGCGAAAGACGGTCTCCATCCAGTACCCAATCTGGATCTTGCAGGCGTATCCCAGCGTAAGCTTGAGCTGGTGACGGTTAGACATTGACGGCGTCATCTCTTCTCAATCCTAGGGCACGTTCAACATCAAGTGGAGGTGGTACAACACGGTGAACGGTGAGAAGAAGGAGGCCGGCTGCTCTCGCTTCGCCATCGAGATAGTCTAGCCTTGAATGTCCCATCAATACAGACCCGTGTGTGTCGGATACAACTGAAGTTTTGCACGCTATTGCAATGCAAGAATGCGCGCTCTTTCACGGCTGAGACCGACCCAGGTGCTCAAGCACCTGCCGACGAAGCAGAGCCGGACGGTGAGGAAGTTCATGATCCTCCCAAGGTATCTCACGCGTGAGAGACACACAAGCCACTGTAGTGAAATATGGCAAGAAATGCTGTGTATTAAGCATGATGCGTCGTGATTGCATCACTTCAACTTCTGGTGATTGTGAAGTTGCATTTCTGCGGCCAGTGAGTCTTCCTCTACGCAAAGTCTGTATCACTCAAGTCGCAACCCAATTGTTTTAGGTTCATTCACTTATATTGTGTGATCAAATACTAGAAAATGACAGCCCCAATATCCTTATTGCAGTGAGTCATTTTTGGCATGCTGGGTGCATCTGGATGGATTTCTCTGTTGTCTTCACTTGGAGTCGAATGCGTTGCTTACTTATGCCTACAGAAGGCAACTACAGAAGCTCTTCTTGCATCCTCTGAAGCTTCACTTCACCAATTTTTGTATAACTTTAAAACATTAGCTGATGCTTGATGTGGAGTCAAGGACGAGCTTGGCGTCCAAGCTTGAGCGAGATTGGATTCACCCAAGTGACTGCTGTGCATTTTCCTATGATACTGAAGTAAAGGGTGAGACAGCAAAAATGTGACTGAGTCTCTCAATCTCAATTGTTCGAGTCATTTTCTTCCTTGAACTCTTTGACTCGAGTCCAAGAGACTCCATCACCAAGGGGTGGCCAGAGATTGAGAGACTCATTGACATTTTTGCTGTCACACCCTTTTTTTCCCCAAAACGTCTACTGACTTGGAATCAGCTCATGCTGAACACAGTGCAAGCACTTAAAAAAAGGTGTTATAAGCTGAACCCCAGCACTGTGAAGAAAATAATACATGAATGTTGCTCTTCTGTGGCACAAGCTAAACCTCACATGGAGATTTATTGGAGAGAAAGTTTTAGGGCCTTTTTCTGCAAGTTATAGATTTGCTTTGAGGCTTTTTTCAGCTGTGACCTTCAATCTCGTGAATGCAATGTTTCAGATGTGAGCTCTTCTCTCTTCGCTCTCCAATATTAGGTTTCCTGTGTTAATTATTCCAAAGAAATTATAGTGCAGAAGGGTCTGAGCAGCAACATCTTACCTGGATCGAATTCCACCCACATCACTTCTCATGCAATCCTACTGAATGCAACCTCAGCCCTACGGAGGGAGGGGGGGTATAGTGCAAAAAGTCAAAGGGGGGTGCAGTGGCTGTGAACAGCGGGGTAACTTTCCCGTCCCCTGTGCTTCACTGGGAGTCTTTTTTTACTTCATCGGGGGAAACTTTGTTAGTCATTGAGGAAGATGGATAGACTCAGGTCGATCGTGTCTTCCCAGCTGGATTGCCAGCAAAAGATGGGCGCCGTGTGGGTGGTGGCCGTGGCCGTGGGAGCATTGCTCTTGGGTGTGACAGCAACCTACTTGGCCTCGTACTCCGCCATCTCCATGATGTCCAGGCTCACCAGGGACTCATACAAGGTTAACTCCTCCGACGTACATACGTCCTCTGTGTTGGAGCTCCGATGGACAAGGCTAGACCTAGACAAAGTACAAAAGCAAATCTAGCGCCGCCGCGGTCGGAGCCCTGAAGCTTCACAACTCGGGGTTGCGGTCGGAGGCGCGGAGCTCGAGAGTGATCAGAGCGCGTTTCTGCTACTTTCCAGATAGAAGACACGTTCATATAGCGACATTTTCACTTCAAGCGACTGCGACCCACATCTGGAATATTTAGTCCGTGCAACAATTGGAGTATTTAGACTTTCTCTGACCTTGTCGCAGTTCGAGGCCTCGCGATGCATGATGGTGAGAGGTGATGCGAGCATGTACAACCTCTGCGCACTCATGCGCAAGACGCCAAAGTCGTAGCACCGGACAGTAGTACTCGGACTGCCGCTACCAGCTCTCGGACCATCGAACCTTCAGCTCAGGTGCATTCTGCGCTTGCAGATGCAAGTCGAAGGCGAGATACAGATGTAGAGCAGCTAGCTTCGAGCTCTCAGACAGAGGCGACCAAACATGGTCCAACGTTGCTGACCGCTTGCGCATGCACACTTTGTGCTGTGTGACTGCGTCTTAAACGAAAGAAATGATTTTTGTCTTCAGCTGGATCAGAGGGTGACCGACATTTTGCTGGAGGAGATCGACACCGAGGAACTGAACGGGTTTTTGAAGATTGTGGCCGAGTACCCGCACGCCACTGGGCAGAAGAGAGACTTGACCATCGCCAACTGGATCAGGTAAGCACAGACTCGGGCAAGGCATGACTGACCAATCGAGGATGATCTCAATTTTAGAGATAACTTTCTCCAGTTCGGTCTGGACCACGTGGACGAGCACTCGTACGAGTCTCTGCTCTCGTACCCGGACACTGCGAGCATAAATGGAGTCCAGCTGCTGGTAATTTGATGCTGTGCCAAAATACATGTGGTTCAGCTATATTTGACCTGATGTCATCTCAGGGCCAAGGCGATGATAACATTCTTTTTACCGCTGCTTCTAATGCAACTCCAAGCACCACACTGGACAGTGGACCCTTGTCACCATACAATGCTTACTCTGCCAATGGGAGTGTTGAGACCTCGTCGTTGGTTTATGCCAACTACGGACGTCTTCAGGACTTCAGGGAACTCAAGAACGCGGAGATCGATCTTGAAGATAGCATCGTCATCATCAGGGAGGGCGAGATCTTTTTAGGGAAAAAGGTTACCGAACAGCTGATGTTCTCGCTCAAAATTGGAAATAGTCACTTTTTGAAGGTAGCAAATGCTGAAGCCTTTGGTTGCCTTGGGGTCATCCTGTACTCGGATCCTCAACAAGTTGCCCACGACGGCAAAACCCACGTGGCACCGAAGGACCTCTGGCTGCCGGGCGAGGGAGTGCCCATGGGCACGGTCATGAACGGAGTAGGCGATCCAGTCACACCTGGGTGGCCTGCGATCAAGGGTGCCTTAAGGTATGCCACAAGCCAACTTGCATTCCACTCAGATATCAAGGTCATCTCTTCACTTCAGGCTAAATTCCTCCAAAGTGTCCACCCTTCCAAAGATCCCTGTCTATTCTGTAAGCTACAATTCTGCTCGTGAGCTTTTCAAGACTTTGGGCGGTGGAGACTCACCCACTGGGTGGGCGGGAAGCCTAAGTGAAATAGACTATAAGGTTAGAACATAGAGTTGTATAATACCAGGATTTTGCCAGACAGAGTGAGACTGGAACCTATCTTGGCTTGGTTGAGATACACCAGAATCTGGCGCACTCTCTAGGGAAGCATCATGAACCAGCCACATTCGGTGTCATGCCTTGGAGGATGAACACCTGGGGATGGATGTGGGCAGTCAGGAGTGGTTAATTGTGTACTGGGCGTCAAGTGGGACTCTGTAGTGGGATTCTTGGTGAGCGATTGTCCGGAGGCTGTGGATCATCTGAAGTGTTGCCAGCATTGCTTAAAACCTTTGAGAATCAGTTGCTTTAACTGGGAGTTACTTTGGCATCAAATTGTTGTCATTTCTCTACGGATTCCTGGCCTGGGTGCACAATTCAATCTGAAGTATTTTACAGAGTTTTAAGGGCGCTGAAAGTCGAAACTCAACTTTCTGGTACATGTTGCTTATGTTATGTTGTTTAGCCGCATGGATGTGGCGAGGGTCCGCTAATTCTTGCACAACCTGTGTGCTCTTGTACTCATGTCCATCTACCCCATGAACAACTGTAGATGGGTGGCGAATTTACGGACGAGAGCAATGTCAAAAAGGTGCGACTCGATGTCTCCAACCATCTTACATCAGTGTCGGTGTCCAACGTGGTCGGGGTGATCCGAGGAGAGGTGGAACCAGACAGGTAACAATGATCGAATGTCTAAGCTAAGATTACTTTCTTTCCTTATACTGCAGTACAATAGAACCCGGGTCCTCAATCATCCTACGCATACGTACACGTAATCCCCTCATTCTCCCTGTACGTGATCAGGTACGTGATTGTTGGAACTCACAGAGACGCCTGGACCACCGGGGCCATTGATCCCTCTACGGCCACTGCAGCTTTGGTCAAGGTGAGCTTCAACTTGCTGGTACCACTGCTGTGGGTGATGATGATAACGTACATGCAGGTGGCGCACGCCTTCTCTGCCACGATGGAATCCACGGGCTGGCGCCCCCGGCGCTCGCTGGTCTTTGTCTCTTGGGGCGCCAACGAATTCGGCATGGTGGGGTCCAACGAGTGGCTGGAGGAGCACCTGCCCAGAATCAGCCAGCGGGCAGTGGCTTACATAAATTCAGACTACTGTGTGGCTGGGCCGGACCTTTCGGCCCAGGCCTCGCAGTCGTTGAAGCAGGTCAGATTTTGCCATTCTTCTTGAGCTGAAGCGATGCCAAATGTCTGAAGTAACTTCATTTCATGCTTAATAATACCGAGCCTAAGAGTGCCTATCAAGATTTTTGCAGTGATTTGATCTTTGCACTTTGCAAATTTTCCAGGTTTTGGTCGAGGCTCTGAAGGGTGTGAAGGATCCCAGGGACAAGGACAGGAGCTACTATGACTACTGGCGGGAGACCGCCGGGGAGGGGAGTGGAGGAGCATTCAGACTTATCCAGGCAAGTACATTGAATGTCACAAGCACAGAAGAAACGTGTGCCCGTCCGTACAGTCTATGTGCATGTATGCACATATTGCATATATCCATAGAACTACCTGCACAACAACGACAATCCGACCATTGACGACGTCTCCGCGCGCAGCGACCACGGCCCCTTCGCCTTTCGCGCCGGAGTCCCCGTCATGGACGTGGCGTTCGCCGACATGAGAAAGTACGTCAACGCCACCACCTACGCCGTGCGCCACTCGAGATTCGACACCTACGAGGTGAATACCACCTACTAATATCCGTGACTACAGGCAAGCGCGTAGCACACTGTCATCCATCACTGCTTACCCGCCAGCTGTACAAGAACGTGGTGGATCCCGACTTGAGCTACCTCCAGTTGTGCACCAGGGTCTTGGCGTCGTCGGCGCGCCACGTGGCGGAGGCGCCAGTTTTGCCGCACAATTTTCCCGCCATGGCGGAGGCGTTGGTGCTGGCGGTGGAGGCGATGGCATCGCGTGTGCGTACGAACGGCGCATTCACTCAAAGTCAACACCCCACTCTGAAGTATCTAGAGGTGGGCATTCAGAGCTGTATGTACGTACATGTACTACTAAGAAGGTAGATAAGTAATGAGGCTTGTGCTATCACCATTTTTGTTATTATCTCATCATATCACACTAAAATCTATTTAACTCCACTTTTGGAATCCAACCTCCATAAATATCACAATAAACACCGCGAACAGGAATGCACTACCTGATCTGCAGATGACCATTTGGCATCTTGGACAATGACTTGGCTGCAATGTGGCATCTGTATCTGCAATTGAGGCTTGGCTACAGACTCTTCTCTGGATTTAGGTATATTTGCAAATGGAAGTTAGGCTTTAGGTGTATTTGCAAATGGAAGTTAGGCTTTAGGTATATTTGCAAATGGAAGTTAGGCTTTAGGTATATTTGCTAAACATCTCAGTGCGATCAATAACGTTAACATTAGGACGCTGAGCTAGTACAACCGACAGTAACAAAGAGCACATCCACAATTCGACGTATATCATACGTTAAAGGAAAACTACAAGATCCAATAATACTCCTATTTTGCACTAGCATTCGGTCAATCTGAAAAAAGTGATCTGAGAGCACTGTGTCCTGACTGATTGCATTCCACTTGACGAGAGGTGTGTTCAGCTCAAAGTTTCTTGTGCGTGTCCATTCTGCCGTGATTGAAAAATGCTTGAGAAGAAGTCGACTTAAATGACCAAGTTAGACCAAGTCAACTTAAATGTCCTAAGAACCTTGCAGGCTGTGATAATGACGCTGGCGCTAATAATCCTGGTCATTCCTTTGGTTAACTCTTAGTTTTGGCATCCTCGTTACTCCATCTCATCTTGCCCGGTATTAGTTGAGAAGTAATTTGGCAGTGTTCAAAAATGGGACAGGCTCTAATAACCCAACGAGCACCCTCGAGGAGGAGTTGAAGGGCAATCAGGCGCGTCTCACTATTGGTGTATTTACACTAGCTTATGTGCAAAAACACTTCTTTGTAGAATGGAATGCAAACTTTTGATCCTCTCTTCTTGGCATCTCTGTTAGAAAAAGTAAGCCTTCTTTAAGCAAGAGAATGAGCTTAATAATTTGCATGGTTCTGTTAGTTTGGTGTCCCTGAAACACGCAAGACCAGCTGCTGATCTTGGTGCGTTACCAAGGCTCTCAAGCCGTTGTCTTTCTGGTGATGTCACTCTGTGAATCACCAGGCTTTCCTTTCAGTCCAAGTTTGCACCCAAACATTATCACTCTCAGAGTCTCTGCACGCAGTACAGTGACCGAAATTACTCCTGCTTGAGGATTAATTTGAAGGACCTGAAGGACTCTTCAGCAAAGTCAACGGCAAGTCTCATCGTCCTCAGCCAAGTACTACATAGTTGGCATTGCTATGGTGACGACTGAGGTTGATCAGCGGGAAATATAGACCACGTGATACACAAACAGCCATATTCTTTACACGAGTCTGTCACACTTTATCACACGATCCAGTCCCAGCGGGCTATATAACGCTGTTGCCCTCAGCTGGCACGAGACGAACCTCGTGAGCACGCAGAATTGTGCTGTTAAGATTGTTTCCTCTGTGTGTGTGTGTGTGTGTGTGTGTGTGTGTGAGACATCGAGAAGGATTGGTCAGGCAAGCATAACCATGACTATGCAAACACATTTTACACACACACGTTTAGGGTGCTGTGGAAGAATTTGTAAAGGAGGCATCTGCGTGGGTGGAGAGAGCAAACAAGACCAATCTGAAGGACCCCTTGGCAGTCAGGATGCTCAATGACCAGATCATGCAGGTGAAGGAACTTCTTGGGTCTGTGGGCAACGCATCTGGCCCGCCCGCTGTGGGAAGGCGCTGTCCGTAATCACGCAACCTCTCTTCGCAACAGGTCGACCGCGTGTTCGTGCTCCCACACCTGCCCTTCCAGAACGGCACCCAACACGCCATATTCTCCGCCAGCCGGAGCGATGTCTACGGCAGGGTGACTTTTCCCGGCATCGCCGACATCCTGCAAGGCCACGAGGATTGGAGAGATGAGGAGGAGGAGAGGGAGAAAAGATATGCCATGATGAGCAGGTGCCACTCAGACGTGCTGTTACTGGTCTTCCTGACGGGGGCCTGACCAATCGGTGCATTTCAGGCACTTGTCGGACCTGATGATCACCATCAGACAGGCGGCCAAGCACCTCCGCGACTTCCATGCTCTTTGAGCCAGGACTCGGGCCTTTACACGTACTTCTGTGTACTTTTTACTATACTTCGATATGATTTACAGTCCTCAGTCTTCAGCGAGCTTTAGAGATGATACGAGTACATGAATGTATGCTAGCGAAAGAGCTATATTACCTGGTGAGTACAGTTGTCACATGTACTGCACAGTCACAGTTGCAGACGCAACTTCCATGTTCAACGATTGTACGTACATAACGACTGTTCTACAATCGATATGTACATAACGTCGTCACGTAGCGATTGTAGCACAACCGTTGAGCGACGAAACAAAGTATCCTTAAGAAATGGTCAGAGAAAGAATAAAACAAGTCGGTTGAAACCGACAGAACTTTGCGTGGCAACACTGTGTGTCATCCGTCAGCGTTCCTCACATTTGAACACTCTCATAAGAAGCTGTCGTCTGTGTGAAACCCACGGAGTTGGCGCTCTCCAGGTCCACCACCCTGACTGAGGCCAACCAGTTCAACCATGTAACAACAGGTAGCAACGATCACCAACTGAGGTAAGTCCGGAGAAAGTAAAACTGCCCACATGAAACATAAGATGAAAAAAATTACTTACCCAACATGTTATATAACACTGGCCTCTACCTGTGCCCTGTTTACCCATTCTTAGTGAGCCGACCTATGTTAAGTCGGTGCGTACAATGTGGTTGCTACCCTCGGTTAGGATAGCAACCACATGCATGAATGTTGGCAATCGCTGTCACTGTCGCTCCACAGGTCTCTGGGGCCCAAGGCGTGGCTGGGCCCCGCTCAGCTCGACACGGACCTCAGCGTGATCACGAAGCTCAGACACTTCATTGCCGCGGTCTCGCTCCGCATCCGCCTTGCGACTGAACAAACCGCCTCGTGCGGAATCTTGGAATCCTGGAATCTGGCAACCTCCACGAGGCTCTGGCCGCAAGAGTCACAGACGTGAGGAAGAGTCCGAGGCTACACGAACAGAAGAAGACAGGAAGACAACGGCGGATCAGAAAGCGATGAAAATGAATAGAAGTAAAATTTCATATATTAAATACTAAACGAATGTAACTTTGTGAGGTCTGCATGTATCTTCTGTATGTGTGGGTATACAGAGCAGGTTTTATTTTAAGTACACGTCCAGAATTCCTATATTTCTCTCAGTTCCTGTGTTTTCTGCACTCATTGCGAAATTTTTTGCAAAGAAAACTTGCTTAGCAAAAGTTGCACACCCAGTGTAGATGTCCCAAGTCCCAGCTCGATCCAGCAAGGATTAAGGATAACTGCAAACGCATCCCAGTTCTCAGCTGCTCATGGTCCGAGGAGGCCGAGCTTCACACGTTTTAATGACGTTTAAAAACGTCATAAATACAATAATAAAAATGAAAACCTTTAATTGTTATTTTATGCAATTCTGCAAAGTAGGTTGAGGGCAAAAATTCTTTTAATAACAGTTGTAGATTCTAGGTCTCCTCCATCCCCTGTAACAATGCCAGGTCACTCTGACCAAGATTAAAGGCTAATAGATAAGAAATGTCAGCATTGGCGGATCGTACCCACCACCTGCTGTGCAGTGTACGTGTAGACATTACAATTCTAATGCAGCTTCCATTGTCAGTTCATCAAGAATAGGGGGATACCGTGAGTGGACCACTCACCATGTCCTGAGCATGACCGTCTCGACGTGCCCGCTCCCGGTGGCCGCAACCTTCTGCAAATGCCTGAGGACGCAGGAGCAACGCACTTCAGGCCTCATTCAGCATAAGGTCCAAGGTACGCAAAGTTCTTGCTTGAGGCCCCGGAAAGCTTGCTTAGATCCGGACAAAATGTCTTGTTCTGGTAAGACATACAATCTAGGTCAACAGGCATGAGAGATCTGGCTCCATGAGATTGAACTGCCTGTCATCATGCCACGACCATCCGGGCACCCTCCCAATCTGCCTGCCTCTGAACTACACCTCGAGTCGGGCCTTCAGCAAGCGATAGATGGCGCCCAAAGCGGCCGCATCACGCCTGTTCTCCCTCAACTGCCCCTGTCCGTCTTCTCGTGCCTCTGGCTCGACAGAGGCTGCTACACGAGGCCCCAGTGCGAAGGGGCCGAGTGTGTCCTGCCTGCAGCAGCTCGCATTTAAAGACAGAATCACTCTTACTTTCTTCTCACTGATCTGCTCGTCGCCAGCCATGTGCACGTTGCCGGCAATGTGAGTGTCAGTACCCTTTCTCTCTTTCCCTCCTGCGACGTAACGGATCGGGCGTCACTGCTAATGACGTCCTTGCAGCGCATTCTCAATTACCCCTAATTAATGACCTCTCATGCGTCCGGCTTGCGCAGACGAGGCCGTCGTGATCATGTTCGCGTCAGCCCTGGGACCCAACGAGCTGCTCAGCTGATCCTTCTGCCATCCATGGCTGCACTGCTTTCTCCTCCGCCAGTGCTGAAAGTCTCAGCCCCTCGCAGAAAAAAACACAGATTTCGTAGATCAAAAATCTGGGAAAGAGTGCACGAGTCCTAAGTCCGTGCGTCGCCTTTTGGTTCACGGCCAAGATCGGGCGCGCCGAGCTCATCTTCTTCCGCCTTCTCGCCCTCGGGAGGAGGACGTCCGCGGACACGAGGAAGAAGCGCCTCATGCTTCTTCGTCCTCGCTCCTCCCCGGTATCGCCTTCGATTGGATCGAGCTTTCTCAAGATGTCAAGGCCGCTACTTCAGGCCCAGCTTCTCCCACTCCCTGGCTGAAGGAGGGGGGAATGTGACAAAGAGAGGCCCAGCCCGACTCGGCAACTAGTTTTCGAGAGACTGAAAAGTTCTCACGGAGGCTCGGCCGCACGAGTCTGGGGTGGCGAGACCGCTCGATAAGTTGTTGCCAAGGCCATCCGGTCAAAAGTTTTCAAGATCAGCCATGTCTCGCCGGACTCTGGTCGCGGTGTCCAATGGCTCCTGGCTGGAGGCAATCGCGTCGTCTTCTGCCCGCCGTAGCCTCCACCACGGAGAGAGCAAAGGATCGTCGAACTCCTCTTCTCCAGCCAAACCCATCCACGCTGAGTGCGGCTCCTCCGGCGGCAATGGCTCTGATGGCTTCGTCGTTCGTCCAATTCACAACCAGCGCAATAACGGAGCCACCAAACGTTGGTTGCACTACAACCAGAAGTCCACGCCGCCGTCCTTTGCCCCCGGCAACAGCTTGGACGACGTCGAGGCCAACGTCAGGGAGAGAAACCGCACAGTCACCTCCTACTATAACCAGACTGCCATCGACAAGGCAGCCGCCCAGGTACTTGGAAGACCTAAGTAAAAATAGAAAAAACCACAACGGATTCATTTTCAGTCGTCAGTACGACTCACTCCAGCTACCATCATGTACTCAGGCGGGGGAACCTCGCCCAACTCCGATTACATCGTGGTGAGTAAAACCTATGAAGCCTGCACCTGCGGCAACGTGTTGATCAGTCGTCTCGTCTTTCAGAGAAGCGCTCAATATTTGCAGCGAGAGCTGCCGATTCGTATTTCGCACCGGATAGCGGCAATCCGCTCATTGCCCTTCATCGTGGGGTGCAACCCAACCATCCTCGGGGTGCATGAGCTATATATAAGGTGCCCAGAAAGTGTCTCATACCATTCGTGCGCAACCTCCACTCATTGGACCTTTTCAGAGCTTTCCACATCCTGAATGACTTCCCGGATATTCAAGATGCCACAGATGAGGAGAACTACAGCCAGCTGCTGAGAAGTCTCTTAGACGACCACAAGGATGTGGTGTCCAGGCTGGCCCAGGGATTCAAGGAATGCAGGAAGCACATTACGGTGAGGAGCAGCAAAGCTGGGTTCCCTGAGCATCGTCATTGTTGGCACTTGTCTCTTCTAGAACGAGGACCTGGTGAGGAAGTTCCTCGACAAGAATCTGACTTCTCGCCTGGGCATCCGAATGCTTGCCACGCACCAGATCAAGCTTCGAGACATGAAGGTCAGTGCAGAGTGCATGCTTGTTCCTAGTGATGCGAGCCTTAAACAAGCCTTTGTTCCTGCTGCCCCTCTTGGCATCGATTGCTTGCACTCGTTCAGAGCGTGATCTTGGCCTGTCTGCACGGAAAGCAGCAGCAAGCGTTAAAGGCCAAGGTCTTTTTTCTCTCTTCCCTGTGTTTCTACGGCCTCACAAGATAGGCATGCTCGAGGTAGTCTTTCCTGAGAGCATCAGTGACGCGCATGCAATGGCTTTCTAGAGAATTATCGTCTCTGACATCCAGCTATGACACTACCGAGACCCTAAAAGATTTCATCTGTACAAGAGATTTCTGCGTTTGTCCACCCAGGAATGTTGCAGTCGAAGGTTTTGCCACGTCTCCTTGTTCCAGCCTGGTCACATTGGCATCATCAACGTCCAGATGAACCTGAATGAGGTGATCCAGCGGTGGGTGCACTTTGTGCAGCACGTGACGGAGACGCGGTACGGGCATGCCCCGCAGTTCAAAATATCGGGCCACGTTACCGCCAGGTTCCCGTACATCGAGATGCCCCTTGACTACATCTTGCCTGAGCTGCTGAAGAACGCGGCCCGCGCCACCCTCGAGTCGTGCGGGGGCATGAAGGGAAGTGCACTCCCGCCTATCAACATCACTATCGCTAACAACGACATCGACTTTATCATCAAGTGAGACAAACTATATTATTAAGTACATAATTACAGTTTGCTGGCAAGCGGGAAGACTAATGGTTGGTTTTGCTATTTTCTTTGGCTCACAGGATCTCCGATCGTGGCGGCGGCATCTCCCATGATAGTGTGGATCGTGTGATGCAATACAACTTCTCCACTGCCGAAGACAGCACCGACCAGATGATGCAAGACGATATTTTCGCTCCCATGGTGGAGGAGGTCAACAGGACCACCTCGGGGCCCATGCACGGGTACATGATGAGCCAGATGTCCGTCCTCACCCCCTCCGTTCATATACGACGGCTATTTTTTCAGATATGGCTTCGGCCTGCCCACGTCCAGGGCGTACTCAGAGTATTTGGGCGGCTCGCTGACCCTCCACACCATGCAAGGCCTGGGAACTGATGTCTACCTGAGGCTGCGACATTTCAACTCCAAGTCTACACCATTCAGAATCTAGTCAATGCTCTTACACTTAGATAATCTAGTACGGCCTCTCCAAGGGGCTTGAAACGATGCTGCAACTGTCAAGAATGAATGAAGAGCAACTCATGATATTAGTGACTTAGGGATGTTCGCTGCTGCAATACAGCTCTTATAAGAAAGTCACCGTCAGCCTCAGTCATATTCATGAATTCCACATTTGCGTATGACTATTTTTAATCCCATTCGACGAGACTTGTTCGATCGGTCCCGTCATGCTCAGTGAACGCCTTGCAGCCGCTGTTGGGCACCCCTTGGCCTTGTGCAACGAGTTCGCCATGGCGACACCCACGTCCGAGTCCTGGCGGCTGACGGGGGCAGAAGAAACCGGTGCTGCTCGCGGAGGAAATCGCTTGTGTTAGTTTACGAAGAAAGGTATATTTTCAACGTCAGGGACGGCGGCGGCGGCGACGTCGAGCTCGACGACGACGACGGCATCGTGCTCAACGACGACTACTACTAATACAATGCTTGGTTACATAAGTTCAGGTGCTACATTTGTAATATTACTGGCACTGGTGCCGGTGACGGATGACATTCCGCATGTACGAGAAGGTGGACATAAACTTGAGTTACATTTGCGAGAAGGCAGACGCTGACGACGCTGACGCCGACGATGACGAGGAGGAGGATGCGAGGGACTTCTGACTGCTGCTGCCTCCTCCTCCAGACTTTGTTCCCTTCTGGGACGAGTCACTCAGCTGAGAATTTTCAGAGTCCTTGTTGAAGGACGAGGAGAGGTTCTGATAGATGTTGGGGAAGACGAAGTCGGCCATGGTCAAGTCCAACCCTCCGGATTCCTCCGCCTCCGTCCCTCTGATGCTGCTGCTCTCAGCAGAAGATTGAAGCTCACTGAACGTTGGCAAACGAATCATCTTTCTCTTTTATACAAGAGTAGGTGAAATCTTGCCGCTTATGCTTGTATTTGTGCTTATCCTCAATTTTATAACCTTGCAGTCATCAAATGCTTGAAGCAAGCAAAGGTTGATCTGCCAGCATTGACCAAATTTTGTCACGGTCTTTGGGTCTTCAAGTTCTTCACAGACCCAAAATCAGAGGTGTTCAGGACCGCAAATCTAGACTAGATTTTTTTACCAGTATTCAATACGAAGGAAAAAATGAATCACTCTTAAGCTACAGAGTTTTTCTGAAAAATGACCATATAAATGCTGCTTTAAGCTGTGTTCACATGGCACATAAATGGTACACTTTTTCTGCTGGATGAGAGGTTTTCTCCATGATGACTGGCCTCATATTTCAAGCTCATCAGCAACACTAAGAACGCTCAGAAAACTTACAAGCACAGCGAACACAGCCTTCAGTAGCCACATAAATGCATTTGTGACATTTGATATTTTACAAAAGACAAAAGTACATGGTGAATCTACTTTTTAACTTTTGCAGACTTTCTTAATCCAACACGTGAGTACCATTCATTAATAGTTAGGTGGACAGGGTGTCCACATCATATTGTACACTGAAGTGATAATTTCTGTTCATACAGCTCGGCTTTGGAAGATTTCAAGGGTTGCCATTGAGTGTTTAACCTTCAACTTTTACTTTTGGCGTGTGAGTTCTGTTTCGATTCCTGGTCTGTGTGTACAATTCATGTGGAGCTGTCAGTATTTTACAAGAAACATTTTGAGTGCTGTTGCTGCCAGGGGAGACTTGGTTTTGGCATCTCTAAAGCAGGTGGAAATTGAAAATAGTCCTTAAGAGCTAATCTGGATTCAAATCAATATAATCTGATGGGGCAAAGTTCGAAGAAGCAGGAGCTGAAAGCTAAATGCTGGATCCTGCATGAGTTGCCTGATTTAATATGGCTGGAGCTAACTTGTCCTTACGGAGTATCTGATGCGAAAAGTGACCAGGACAAATCGCTCTTAACTAGAGCAAAGTACAAAGACCTGGTTACGAGCCACTGAGCTCGAGTGGAGTGTGTAGAGTGAGCGCGCCTTAAATTTAAGCTTAAAACTAGAGAGAGCCAGATATTAGTAAATTACGTAATACCGGTGTAATTCGGGGAGGAAATTCGAGAGGATATTAGAACGATCTTAAATAACGTACAGAACACAAACATTGGCTGAATGATCTGGTGAAGCATAAGATTTGAGCTTTAAATCGAAGTTCCTCGTGCCGTTCAGTGTGCCTGCCTGCCCCGTCACCTTGCTCTGGGTTGAGTTGACTTTGTTATCGTCGTAGAAGGGCCTCATCTCGTCGGTCACCACTTCGTCAGGCCTCCACAGGCTCCTGGAGAGCGCTGGTATCCCCGCAGCAAACGCTGACAATTGTGGCCAGTTAAAAGCTCTACTTAAGCTTGGGGAAATTCAGTCCACTCCAGTCAGGAACGTCTCTGGCTGCTCGTCTCCAGTCAATGGCTGGACCATTGGTAGTGGGATCTTTGATGACGACGACCTCGATCTCTTGTAAAGCGTGCACGTCTTCTGAAGCTGTGGAAGGAGCCACGTGAAGCTTAGCTGAAATGGTTGAATACTCAGTGACCTTTCCGCCAATTGCTTCAATCCTGGCCGTCATCGGGACACCTTCTAAGCCCAAACGATCAGCAAGACCTTGTGTGATGACAGAGACCTGGGCGCCATCGTCCAGAAGAGCAGTGACGACAGTTTCGTCGCCCTCATGAGTGCAAGCAAAGATTGGGATGATTCCCAAGCTGATGTCGTCGTCACCTACCGAGCCGCTCAGATAACGTGCAAGATTGATCTGACTTCGCTCCAGCTGGAGCGCTCGAACCAGATCCTGATGCAGCACTTCCATTGGCCTGGTTGGACTGGCCAGAAGGGCTCGCCTCAGCTTTAGATGAAGATGATGACGACGACGACTGCACTGTCTTAGCTGCCTTAGCTCTGGAATTTGACTGATTCTGATTTGGGTTAGTCTGGTGGAGAAGAGAGCGGTGCTTGCCTTGACACCGATCGCACGAGCGTGGATCTGTGCATTTGGAGATGATATGGCCTCGTTTTAGACAACGAAAGCACATACGACGAGCCATTGCCATGGATTTGCACAAGTTCACTGGCAACTTCTGGAAGGATTGACACTGCTCGATGGTATGGTTGGTGACGTCACAAAGACTGCAAGTTCCAGAGCCAGACGATGAGTCAGAAGACACAGCTGGAGACACTGAACTGGGAGAACCAGAAGAAGAACCACACTTCGGATCGTCCACCTTTTCTATGGTGACCTGGGCAGTCTTGATCTTTTCGGCCTTAGTCTGATTATTTTGGGCAGCAACGCGCGCTCCAGCGCCAGTGCTCGAACTTTGAGCACTCAGATCTTTCTTTTTGTTGACAGCCAAAAGATCGCCAATGAAGCTCTTCAAACAGGAGAGTCGAACGTTTCCATGTCTGTACAGACTGGCGACGCTAAGATCATAGATCTGGCGTGGCATGGGAGGTATCTTTGCTTCAATTGCGTCAAAGAGAAGGCCATGGACACTAGAGCTAATCTCTCCATAGCCCTGGCGTTTGGCAGCACTGATGATGCCTTGAACTGCTCTAAGAAGATTTCTAGCCTTTTCTCCATCGTCTGCCATGGGAAGGGCACTGAGCTTTTCTACTGCAGTACGAAAGTCCTGACTAACCTGCCCGTAGAGCTCCTCAAGAAGGTGTATGGCCTGCCGATAACCTTCGTAGTCGTCCAGTTCACTGGAACTGGGGTTGGGACTGCGACTGGCAAAGGGGCTCCAGACGAGACCCATGTAGTTGGTGGGACCTGTGTAAACGTGGGCAACCCCCCTGTAGATGAGATTCCAGGGTCTTGCGAACGAACAACGGGTTTCTGTCCTACAGTGCTCGATGGCCGAGTTGCTCCCGCTCCTTGACTCCGGGGTGGGGTGGGTGGGTATCCGTCCTCCCAGCGAGACTGGGAGCAAGACAGCGAGACTAGGAGGGTCGTCGGAGAGGGGCGAAGGCGAAGTCAGAGGTTGGTGGGCCGCTACCGCTTGGAACTTCGGTGCA
>JAAUXU010145071.1_pt1 | contig 46851 bp, 63 predicted proteins | sample 7278151 | NCBI WGS metagenome assembly JAAUXU01 (sample SAMN14350113, study PRJNA611818) | marine sediment metagenome | isolation source: surface marine sediment (1.8m) | place: French Polynesia: Moorea | collected 2018-08
AAATTGGCGGCCGAATTTTGGCCCCATCCCCCCCCCCCCCCCCCCCCCCCCCCCCCCGGTCAGCGGGGCTAACCTATTTTACCTTTTCCCATGATGTCCAGCTGCTTCCTGCTCACCTACCTGTGGCTGCAGGTAGTGCAACTGCAGTGGTGTCTGTCCGCCAACCCTTTCGCTTTCACGGTCACGCTCTCAGTCGCTTCGTTGACGTTCAGGAGAGCGGACGTGCCTATCCTGTACTGCACCGCCATGATCATCTCATTTCTCCTGATCCTGGGAATTTCCTGTTTGGCTCAGCTCTCAACGGTCGCTGGTTTTCCTCGAGTGGAAGTTGACGGTGAGAAGCGAATGGGACATCCTGGTATCTTTTGGTCACTGTTTGTGTCGCTGATTCAAGGCTAGCTCAGTTTAAGTACTGCTCAGTTGTTAGCACTTTATTCAATGATCCAGCCTCTCAGGGGAGGAATGATGCATGCATTCAGTCTGATCCTGTAGAACCTGAAAAAGATGGAGGCTCTGGAGAATGACAGCTTTCATAAATTTTCCAGCTCCTGAGAAAGTAACGTTGGGTCAAGCACTGTTTTACAACGAAGACTTCTCTGCCCAAATCTTTAATGACGGCATCTGCACGTGTGGCTCAGAGAGGCTCTTAATTCTTGTAACAACTTTTTAGAGTTGATTTCTGAAGAGATCACTTGTGTACATAAGAGAGTGCGTCTTCCTCCTTGGGATTTTGCTCTTGCTCCTCCACTTTGACCGAGGTTCTTCTGACAGCCTCCACTGAGGCTGTCTCGGCCTCAATTGCTCCAGAAGTTATTCAACCCATGTGCTGATATCGTCTGTAACATTCAGTCTAACAAATTTTAACATCTGTAAATGTCCTAGAATGCAAACTCTGAAATGTGCTCACAAGTGACCAATAGGAAACAAGCCGAAGACTCCTTGCTTTTCTCTGATGAATATGAATAAGCATACAACAAAAGTTGTTTTTTCACGGTCTCCTGACTCTCGCTGCCTTCCCTAAACTTGAACGTGTCACTTGCTGTTATACAAGATCCTGGTTGAATGAGCTCATCTCGTCGTCATTGGTCTTGCACCAATCTTATGTGTGACTCAATGCAAAGAACCTCCTTGCTATGTAAATGCTCCCTCTGTCGGGAGCGCTCAAGCTATATACGTATATGACTTTCTGCACGTATGAATGCATCATTTCTTCTTCCCTCAGTCCCCAAGTCGCTCAAGACCGACAACTCCGAGTTTTTGACGGCTGCAATCCGGCGCTCCAGTCCTACGAGCGCCCGCCTTCTGGCAGAGTTGTTCGGCGGCCTTGAGTTGGGCTTGGACTTGGGGGGAGGCACCAGGGCGGTGGTGAGCGTTGGTGGTGCCGCCACCCTGTGCCAGCACCAATCTCCGTGCTACGACGCCCAGTGCCAGCTCTGCTACGACCCGTTACTCCGGATCCACGGTCGGTGCGGAGGAGCAAGTTACTTCACTTGCAGGGGCACCTTGCCAAAGGGGTGCCTGCCCTTCTCATGCACAGCCGGGGTCAGTACAGCTTGTGTCGCACGTGTTCCATAGTGTGAACGGTGACAAAAGAGGTCGCTCAGGTGGACGTTCAGTCTCAAAGGAAGTGGAGGGAGACAGAGCACAGATATTAACATGTATTTTAACGACATTAGCAGATACAAACATGTGCATAGTTATTGTCACGCCTCATGTACGGACTTTTTCAAATGTGACTCAGGTTGGGCAAGGACGAACGGCCGTGGATCTGCCACAGCCTGGCAAGTCGAGTCCCTCGGTCTTTGTCAAACACTTTCCACGCTATCAAGATCCCTTCTGCCTCGTCCAGAGTGAGCGCGCCAGAAGCATCGCCAACGGTGAGTGCATAAACATGTGGACTGGGAGACTCTATTAGTCTTGCATATGTAGTAGACGTGGAAGATGACGACGCCTCGTCGTCGCCGTCGTCTCTGTCTTACCACCCGTTGGACGCTGACGAGGACAATGCGGCGCTTCAGTTCTCCGACCGGATGTTCCAGCTACAGCAGCACGTCATAAATGCGCCTGCGGCTGTCACGCCGTGCCAGAGCTTCGACATGTGTCTCGACCTGAGGTGCGGTCGCTGTTATGACGCCTACCTCGGTGCGCACACCACCTGTGGCGCCATGACTTACTACGACTGCGCCGTCAACCTGCCCAAGGAGTGCAGGCCCATGAAGTGCACAGACACGGACCTCGAAGAAGTGAGGACATTTCTTGATCTTGTCGCGGGATTAACCTACATTGGGTCCTTTTCAGCTCTTCCCCATCCTTCGAGAGAGCAGGATGAAGAGTGAGGAAAATTCAGCCTTCCCTGGAGAGCAGCAGGAGTCGATTGCCAATGGTGAAACGAAAGTTGAGGATGACGAAGGCACCACGCTCATGGTCAGGAGTTTCCCGCCGCTGCAAGAAGGCAATAGGAACTGCGTATGAATGCTGAAATCACTCTTGAGTCTTCTCATTTGTTTAAAGATAGGCTCGTACATGCTATATTATAACCTTAGAGCGAATCACTGAGGTGTCACTTCTTAGGAACAAGGCTTTATCAGTACTAGGATGAGGGATAGCACTTCGTCGGTATGACAGTATAAAGGCGCCAACTGACTTTACATCACGGTGTAGGTATCATTGTTGGTGTTGAATCAAGCAGGAGTTAAGACAGCACCAGTGAGTGAGTCCTGTGCAGTCGTCTTGTTCAAGTTACGGCTGAATTGGACCAGATTTGCAGTGTGGGCATGGGGTGTGAGTAGAAGCAAATGTGCCAAAACCAATTCCTTTAACTCAACATGAGTGAGCACGGCTGCGCAGCAGGACGTGGACCACGGGCATGTCTTGTGCAAGAGTTCAATGGCTGTAGTAGCTCTCATCACTTGTCTCGGACTTTGCCACCATCCAATAGGGACAAAAGATAAGCCTAAGAAGGCCAATGTCAGCCGGCACAGGAGCCGATCATCACCTCGCCGGACTTGATGGCGGTGGCCATCAGACCAATCGTCCATGAAAATTGAGTTGATCGAGTAGGCAATCGAGGCGGCGATGACCTCAATGGCCTCTTATGTATCATAGTGAATCTCAACATCCATCCATCTGGATAAAGACTGTCTGACTGTGTGTCTGTCGTGTGGTTGGCGCTCCCACCGCTGGACCGATCGTCGGCAAACGTGGTCAGCAGACATCACTTTTCACAAGCCATGAAATAGAGGAGGTTGGGGGTGGAATTCGATGCCGCTTTGAGGCCAAAGTCGAGGTTGACAGTTCCGTTTACTTCACTCGTATAGACGGCATACGCATCAGCCCACGACGGAGGAGAGGAGTGAGGAAGATGCAACGTTGTCAGGCTCCGAAACACTGGGGAGGACAGGTGGACACGTACGGGGCTCTAAGATCATCCAGTGACCCGGAGGGGATATTGGGGTGCCGAGTGCACACTCTGCGCCGACTTGGACAAAAGGAAGAGGATAGGACGAGTCCGAGCCTCATCTGAGTAACGCACGCCGGAAGCCTCTGCTAGCATTCCTTTGGCTTCGTTCTGTAATAACCCGTGCGAAGCCGGGCGCATGGGCAATTTTTTTTACAGACGCACCCGAGGAATCGGTACGAAATCGGGATGCGTCGGTGCAAGAAGGAGGGTGCGCGAACGCTTTTGTCAATCTTGCGTCACTTGTTTATTTTGTCGAGTCGCTCGTTGTTGTCTCCTGATTCTCCATCCAGTCTCGCCTGGGGTTTCAGTCCAGTCGCCGCAATCAACTCTGGCGTCGTGACCATGATCAACTTGGGGTACTTGGTCCGCCGACCCCGTATGCCAATTTCCTTCGGCACGAGACTTCGGTCGCTGTCCACAGAGGAGGTTCAGAGGTCGAAGCTAGACCTCGAATCTTCGAAAAAGATCAGAAGGCGTAACCTCAGGTTCATCTTCCCGGAGTTCCTGCCGGATCCAGACAGAAACTTGAGGAATCATACAGTAAGAGATTTGGTTCGGGCACAGCTTTCCCTCCTCTATCTTAATGATCCTAGGTCGAGAAGCTAGTCCGTCGAGACATGCTGGCCCGCAGGCGCCAAGTCGAGATCCCAGAGTTCTACCCGGGTTCAGTCATCGCCGTGACAACATCAGACCCGAACTCGACTAACGTCAACAAACAGACTCGCTTCTTAGGCATCTGCATCGCACGCGGCGGCACCGGACTCCGGGCCTGGTGCATTGTCAGGAACATCGTAGATTCGCAGGGCGTGGAATTCCTGTACGAGCTCTACTCTCCAGTTGTACAAAAGGTACTAGCAAGGAAAGGCTGACTTTGGGGCAGTGTGTTAATGTTCTGCTTTACGTTGTGCAGGTGGAAATCATACGCTTGGAGAAGCGTCTCGACGACGAGCTTTATTACCTGCGAGACGCACCTCACGACATCCAGACCTTCCCGTTTGACATGGAGCCCGAGATCCTTCCCGAAGGGGTTCCGGTGCCCCTCAACAAGACGGTGATCAAGCTCAACCCGAAGCCGTGGACAAGATACTGGGAGCGAAGGACGGACAGACTCGTGGGATACACCTACGATTCGTACGATGACCATCCCAATGCCTTGTCGTGGAAGATGAAGAGCGAGTTGCACCATCTTTACTTAAACTACGGTTGGCAACGAGCAGTGGAGAAGTACGACCTCATGTTACACTACAGAGAGACGATTCCGGTTGAGGAGCAGGATGCCATCTGGGCGGAAGTGGGGGATGAGCTCGAGGAAAGGGACGTAGCCATGAGGAAGGTGGCGGCGAAGAGAGCATTCTCGAAGCCGCAGAGGCGGCATTGATTATTCAAATAAGATCACTAGGGTCTCGGCCCACAACGCGTCTTAATTTTACTCACGGAATTGAATGCATAAGTACAGTAGGTATCTTTCAAATGAGGTCGTCGTCCTCTGCCATCTCTTTAGCCAGCTCCAAATCTTGCGCCTCTCTCTCCCTCCTGTCTTCTGCGGACTCCAGATCCTGGTTGTAGGATTTGGGCGGAAACCTCATCGCCTTGACTGAACTGTTGTGCAGGTCCAAACAAAATTCGATGCGCTGATGGAAAGCAAGCTGGGGTTCCCGGGTGCAGTAGATGTCCGTGGTCTCCTTCGATTGCATCCACTCGTTCTCATGGTCCAACACTGCTTCGATGACGCCGTCACGGATAGCCTAAAAAGTGGCCAAATTCGGTTTCTCATCTACGAGTGCCTCAACACCGCCTTCGTCGTACACAAGTACAGAAGCCAGTAACATTACGCACTTCGCGGGATGCACTAACCTTGGCGATGATGAACTCTGCGTCTTCGGCGGACCCCAGTCCCAGCTTGGTAGCCACGTCATGGAGGGAGATCCTCGAGTAAGCAAGCGAGATGGTCCTAATGGCCGTCTTGATAACGTTGTGGTGGAGTCTCAGGATCAGGGTGAATGTATGGTCGCGCTTGAAGCTCTCGGAGTGGTTGTTGAGCACCTCTTGAAACCGCTTCACATCCCCGGAACGGACAGCTGAATGACGAATAAACACCGAAACCTGAACATGGTCATCAAGTCTGGCAACTACGGTCAAGTCTCTTTACCCTGGGTGAGCTGCAGGTATGGAGCAAGAGCGGCCATATTGTCCTTTTGCCTGAAGATCTGCCTCTCAGGGATGTCTCCCAGGAGCAGCTCCACCGTTATACTCAATTTAAGCACGGTGTTCCTGAATCCTTGAGCCGAAGACTGGGGAGCCTTGCGCAGAGATTGCACAAGATGCTTATGAGCTTCTGAATACTCCAACTGAATGGCCTTGATCCTGCCTAAGTAGTACAGGTAGCGAGCCCACTCATTGTTACTGGCACTCTCGGGGAAGGTCGTCTTGTCCACAAGCTTGTAAGCCTAGATGGTTTGCCGTGAAGAGCACTTTATCCGATTCTACCTGTAATGATTCTAACTTACCTGATCGTACAGGTTATTGTTGACATAGCTCCTGAGAAGGCAGTTGATGAGGACTGCCTGACCCTCGAAGTCATTCCTCAACGTAGCCGTTCTGAGCCGGGCGTGAAGGAAGCCCCTGATCTTGCTCAAGTCCCCGGCATTTTCATGAGCGCGCATATAGTAAAAGTAGCACCTCGCGGCCAGAAGATCCAGGCTGCGCCGGTTCTGCCCCGAAATTTTGCGGGAGAGGGCCTCGGCACACTCCAACACTGAGGCTGATTCCGGAGTCTTGTCCAGTGCGTGCAACAAGACCAGTAGGTGCAAATAACAGTCCACCTCAGGCAGAAGCGGACTGAGTGCACTCTTGGCGCCTCGGAGGCGCACGGGTTGCTGCTCTTTACCGGAGGCCGACGACGAAGACGATGTCTCGTCGGGTTCCATCGGCTCGCTCGACGGTTGCTCCTGACGGGATCAATGCAATCAAGAGTTAGTTCAGTAATTGGCCGGCTCTTTAAGTACATGACTAGTGGGTTTCTATTCTCTGCTCCATCCAACCTCAAGTCCTCGGTCTCCGGAGAGATCAAGTACCTGCACTGCTAGGATGGCGACACAAGGCACAAGAGATTTCTCCTTACCTCCTCGGGGGGAATGAATGAGGCGAGCGTATCCCTTTCCTTGGCGGAGTGAGTGTAGAATCCCGCAACGAGCCTCTTCAACGTCGGGGTGTCAAGACGCTTCCGCAGGGCAAACAGACCTCGGAGAACACGGGCCACAAAGCGGTTTTCTTTGGTCACTACCGTCCGCTCGATGAGTCGGCAGTGCTCCCGGACATCTGCAAGAAGTGAGACAACGTGAACAGTCGCAAAGCCAAGAAAGCCACGAACAGTGTCTCACCGTCGATGACCGATGGCTCCTTTGTCGCAGTTTTCTTCTCGTCTGCGGCCGGCGTGGCCGGAGCCGGAGAATCTACCTTCGGAGTCATGACAGAGACGCACGGAGCAGGCGCAGCAGGAAAGTTATGGCTGGAATTGGAGCGGGACGAAGGATTTCCTGCAACCAGTGGCTCTGAAGGACGGAGGGAACCCGGAGTCCGGAGTTCAAACGAACCAAAAAGAGAAAAGTTTGGGTGTTGTGCCGACTCGCGAAGCAAAGGCAACCTACGGAGTCGTTGCCAGAGTTATTGGTGAAAAATCCTCCAACTGCGACGTGGGGACCGACGCTCACATCGGCGACGGATTGCTGAGCGAAAGACTTGTCCAAGTCGTCGAAGGAAGCGTCGTTCACCTCCTCTAGCAAAGTGTGCGGCAAGCCGAGTTCCGTTGTAGCGGTTATGGGCTGGTCACACTTCGAGGTGGAGGGGATGACTTGGGATTTTCGCTCCTGCAGCTTGATCTTCATGGTGAGGTTGGGTGATCAACATGGTCAAGACTTGCTTCTTCTCAGCGGAAGAAAAAGTAAACATATATTTCTGTCACTACTGGAGTTTCGAAGAGTGATTTCATCACCTGCGTCCTTCACATCATGACGGACCCGCTGAGGTTGGCCTCCAGCGCAGCCCCGCCCGCCACCACCACTGTCGATCACCTGCTGGCCCTCAAAGGTGGGAGACAATCGAACTCAATGGCACACCCTCCAGTCAGAGTGAGTGTTGTTGCGTGCGCTATTTTGGACGTCTCTTGTCTCCTGCACAGTGATGCGGCTGACTCGCCCTACCGTGGCCACCCCGCTGGTGGTGACGTGTGACCCGAAGGCGGACCTCCTGAGGGACGCTCTCAATGCTGATCTGAGAAACGACGCTACCTCTTTAAGCGGTATGGAAGAGCTCTGTCTCGGTCAAGCTCTGGTACTGCCCCAGAGCTTTGGGTAAGGATACGTAGTATGCACACTTAGTCTTACTTTTGGTGACGTCATCTTTCCCTAGCAATATCTACTTGGGCGAAACATTTACCAGCTACGTGAGCCTGCATAACGACTCCACCGAGACGTGCAACAAGGTAGCTCCACTTGGAAAAAGAAAAGAATCATGTATTTCTATGATTGAACCCTCACAGGTTAGCCTACGCTGCGATCTCCAGACTGCCTCTCAAAGAATACCGTTGCTGCCCGTTCCGTCGTCGGAAAGTTCTCCCTCTGCCTCACGCGAAGAATTCTTGCCTGGAGGATCCATGGATCATGTTCTGAACCACGAGGTAGCGTCTCACTGAGTCTCTGGGGAGGTTATGGAGTGACCATCTTTCCCCTTTAAGGTTAAAGAGCTCGGTGCTCACATCCTCGTGTGTGAGGTCACGTATTCGACGCTGCAACGCGAGAAGCTCAACTTCCGAAAGTTCTTCAAGTTTCAAGTGATGAAACCATTAGATGTCAAAACAAAGTTCTACAATGCTGAGGTAACGCAGTTATATTAACAAAGTGAGGTATCAACTTGGTGTCGCATTTCAGTCGGACGAAGTTTTCCTGGAGGCTCAGGTGCAAAATGTCACCCTTGGACCTCTCTGTCTGGAGAAGGTGGCTCTAGAGCCGTCACAACTGTTCGAGGTGATGTCGCTCAATGACATCGAGGAAGATTTGGCGCAAGGTGGCGACAACGGCAAAGGAGGGAAGAAGATTTCCGTTTTTGGACTGGTCAACTGCTTGCAGCCGCAAGATTCCAGGCAATATCTCTTTTGTTTGACACCCAGACCGGAGGTCAAGGCTAATCACCAGCTCCTAAAGGGTGTCACCAACATAGGTAAAGAATACTTTTCTTGTCATTTGAGCGGATCAAGTTGTCACCATGTCAACTTTGTCACGAAGGTAAGCTGGACATCGTTTGGAGGACCAATATGGGTGATCGCGGTCGCCTACAAACCAGCCAGCTTCAGCGGATGGCCCCGAACCACGGAGATGTGAGGTTGTCTATCGAGAGCATTCCAAGTCTAGTCGTGAAAGACAAGGCGTTCACCATCTTGGGCAAGATAATCAACAACTGGTATAGCTGGTGCTCCAGGTTCATGGCAATTTGGGGTACCAAGTCAGATATTTGTTTCAGTGATCGTACCTTGGAGCTGGAATTGAATCTCCTGAATCTCCAGCAACCCCGCCTCACGTGGAGCGGGACTACGTCAACCAAGCTGGGCCTGGTGGAGCCTGGTGGGTCCGTTCAAATATGCGTTGACGTCGTTCCACATGAGACAGGTCTTCAGGTCGGTTCTTACGCACGTTGATACCATTCCACTAGTCTGTAGCATCATGTGTACAGCATCATTTTATGATGCTGTCATTAAAGTGTGGGATTAGTACTTGAAATTACTTCTACTTTTCAGGCAATCAACGGCTTGCGCATTACAGACAGCTTGTTGAAGAGAACCTATGAGTTTGATGATGTCTGTCAAGTGTTTGTCTGCGAAAATGATCTCTTCATGCAAAGCTTGGGCGAGGTGGACTTCAAGTTCAAGAAGAGTCAGCCAAGTGTCAAAGGGGAGGCGGGTTAAAACATCATTGTTAAGTGTTTAGAATGTCAGCCTGGAAACAAAGTGAATATTTATGACCTCTTAGACGGATGCGCAAAAAGCACTTCCGGTGGGTCGCCCTGTAAACATATGTCATAGTATATGATTGTATTGCTTGCCCACTACACAGAAATACAGTCAAGTGCTGAAAGGTCCAGCGAGCTTTGGATGGTATCAGGAACAGTGTCAGCGCGATCGATGATCAGTGTAACCCTGACAAGGGACGGAAGAAGTGTCCTACGTGCGCGTACTTGACTCTGGGTGCCGTGGTCCTTGGGTGTGGTCACTCTGAGGCCAAGAGGGAAACCAATGACAGCATTGACAGGTTTCCGGGGACAGCTAATCCCACATACGAACGAAAAAACAGAGTGATTCGTATCTAACGCAGTTTTTTCACTTCGATTGCACAACGTGACAAGACAAGACCATGGAAAAGCCAGCTCTTATGGACCAAGTAGCGTGTGCGCACAGATTAATTACGCTTCTTATGCTAAGATCATGTGGGACATCTTGGCGATCACGTTCCTCACGTGCAGCTTTAACGCCTTTGTCGAACATTTGTATGGGGATGTCTGCTTAGGTACAGCGTACAGGGTGTTTTAGGTGTTCGCGCTCCACTTGCGCAGATGTCCAGGTGCTCATCTGTCCAGGAGAAGCTGCAGCCCAGGGGAGGGGAAACTGCCTATGACAGGGGATGACATCAGGGAGGTGACGTGACCATTGTGACCAACGTCGGTCCCGATGATCCCCAAGGGAGAGGCAGTGGGGATCGACCTTTGCCAAAGCGTATGGTGAATCGAGTCTCAACGACCCGCCTGCTGTAACTGTTACCTCTGTTTTGAAGGCATCCCGGATGAAAGTTTGCTTTGAGACCAGAACACACCGGACAAATGCAGTATTCACTGTCAAAACTGTGGCGAAAAGTTCTCCAATGTGGTGTGCGCGCGCGTGACAGAGAGAGAAACGCACTCAACCTCATTACTTCCGCCTCAATTAGCGAAATTGATTTTGTTATCCCCCTAAAGTCCGGCGAGAATCCCGGGGGTGAAGATGAAAGTGGCGCACACAGCGGGAGTCATGGAGAAAATGGAGAGGAATTAAGTGGATACGTGCACAATTTGCATATTTGTCGGGTTCGCCCCTCAAAAAACTCTGTCTGCACGCAGTCGACGTAGTGCGATGACACAGGAGAGTTGAGAGATCTGTTCAAGCAGCACTGTTGTGTTTGCAAAGCTTCGACTATGTTGACAATAGCTGCTTGTGACATGTGTTAGGTACACCTATGTTTATTTTCTTGACGACTCAGACGGTCAACGCCACTCACGCATACTACAAAGAGTCTACTTATCCTCTAAATAAATTGGTTTCTCTCTCTCCTGCAGGGATTACATGCTAATGCCAACTATGCATAAATTGATTGTCAGCAACAGAGAGAGAGAGACCAAATCCAAGTGGCAGCCATGAGTCAACAATTTGGTTTTCTCGCCGGGCAGATTTGGCAGGATTAGATTCGTAATCGATCTTGGAATATTCAGTCCTCGACCGAACCTGTTGTGCATCTGTAGGTGGGAGGCGACGGCGACGGCGACGGCGATGGCGATGGCGATGACGATGGGAGGGATGGGGGAGAGGCTGAAGAGGCTTAAGCCCCAATTTCCCCCTGCTGCGATTGCACTTCAGGGACAAATTGACTTTGGCATGCGCGTCGCCAGCGCCGCGCGCGTTGTGCGCCTTGCGCCCCATGCGGGCGGGTGTGTTTTTGCGGACGAGGCGCGGGTGTGGCTTCCACAAGACGGACAATTTTGACGAACAGAGAGGGCGGCAGCATCTTCACAGTATGCCAGTATAAAAATCTACCCGGTAACCGGGCTGTGGGTGACGAGGTGGCAACCCTGACCCCGCCAGCCAACAGGGTGCACCAAAGTGTCCAATCGTCTCTTATGCCTTTGTAGTGTGAAGGCACCCGGAGCGCCAGATTGGCCATGTCCCGGGGGCGTTCATTCACTGCAGGTTTCTCGTCGGGGTCGCCCCAAATGGAAAAAGTGAGCCTCAGGTCAGGTCACAACGACTCAGATACGCTCTTCTTCGGAAGACAACTAACGCCTGTCAGACCATCTGATGGGCATTTTATGGAGGGAGCTTTTGTCTCCCGCACAATCATTCAATGAAGAAGGTCAACTCAGCGCCTCCAGTGGAGCTACCTTCTCCAATCCTTCCCAGCGTCAATGCAGTCATGTCACATGTAGCATACAGATCGTGGTCAAAAACTTGACCATGACCATGACTTCTAACTACAGAAATCTGATTCTTTTTACCACGGAAAGAAAGTTCTTCTCCTATTCCTCCCTGACCCTCTTCTTGGCCTCACTCTTCCTCGGCCTCCTCGCCGGGTCGAGTTCCACGTTGGATGTTGCGGGTGACTTCCACCACCCTATCTTCTGGGGTCCACCACCATACATCGTCGTTCCAAAGAACAGGAACTGGGTCATGACACTTGACGTCAGAGTGCCTGGAACGAATTCGTCTTGTTGCTGGACACCATGGTCTTCATGGTGTTGGGAGGGATGCTCGACCAAAACAAATGACTTAGGTTTCTTGGTGACGACCTCAGAAGTTACATACAGGAGCTTTCCCGCTACTTATGACACTGTGGGGCAGTGCACACATTTGGCAAACCTCTTTAGCTAAATTATTAATATTGACCTCATACACTCTATTAACATCACACAGGAGCCTCGTAACCAGACTGATACAAATGGTCTCCTTTGGCACGTTCCACCTGCCCAGGGAGGCCTTACAGGAGGGAGTCGAATCAAAATTGAGTCACTTGGTTGAAATAAGTGCAATTGAACGTATAAGAGACCTTATTCGTCACAATGTACCTATTACTTTGTTGTGAACAACTTTAGGATGAATCTCAGGAAAAGGTGGCGCGAGCTTGAACTATAGGCTTTTCTCTTCAACAATATGCTAAAGATGGTTTAATTTGCCATCAAGTAATATGACTCTTCAAGGCATATTATTCAGGCAACAACAATCTTCATGAAGCTGGACCAAACCTAAGGATAACCTGTCAGAAATGTCGAAGAAAATGTGCCCTAACTACGCCCTGAAGACAAGGTGGGACAATGGCTTCACAGGGACGGTGTCCCACTCTTGGATCAGCGTGGTCTCGAGGGCGTCCAGGACCTGGCTGGGCTGGGAGAGCAGATTTGCCTTTACCCCAAGTTCTATATGACAAAACTCTTTTCTGCAGGTCACTGCAGTACGACTCCATCACGCACTTCCGCTCCGCGGTCGAATTAGAGAGCTCCGAGTTCATTTTCCGCAGGTAGAAGCGCGCGCTCTCAGACAACGAGTACAGTTATTCTGCATTCATTTTCTTGCTTGCTGAGGAGAAATTGTCTCTCGTCGGTGCTGTTGTGGCTTTGCGCGTCCACCCAGCATGAGATGTCGTCCGTGTGCTTGTACCCACTCGAGGCTGGCCGCTGGGCACTTCCTCACTCGGAAGCTGGCGCTAAGTCAACAGTCTCTCAAGCTCTCGGCGATGTAAATCGTCATCGGGCCTCTTGATGGCTTTATTATCTACTTCTGATTCGCGGGATGGCGCGAAGGTGAAGACTGTGGCGACCGTTGTTAGGAGCAAAAAAGAAAATAATAATGCAGCAGTGGACTATTGTTATTAGAAGAAGAGAATGTCACTGAGGCGATGTTTGCATCGGGTCAACCGCTACGCATTCAGGAAGGTCACGGCGTTGTCAGCCCTGTCAGGGACCCTAGTGATCACCCTATGGCTCTCCAGAGGAGACAAGAACTCCTACTTCCACGCTTGGGAGACTGCGAAAACTGCGGTTCACAGAGAGATCGACCGATGGCATCTCTCAGGTGATCCACAGTCGCTGCCGCGTCTCTCGCCGCTGGCAAGTCCACGGTGGCGAGGCTACGAGTCGGACAGGCTGCATGAGTGGTCTGAACCGGCAAGTCTCGATGAAGACAATGACGAACAGCATTTGGGGCTGCGGAGGCCCGGTGACCAAGGATCGCCGGTAGAGATACCCGCGGACAAGGAGGCGGAAGCCGCGAGGATGAGCGTGAAGTATCACATCAATCTGGTGGCCAGCGATATGATACCGCTGGACAGGACGTTGAAGGATTACCGAAATCCCAGGTGAAGGAAAAGATGTCATTTATTCATGCACTGAAGACCTGACAACATCAGTGAAAGTATCTTTCCCTTGTTCATTGCAGCTGTTTGATGAAGCAGTACCCACGCCGGTTGCCTCGGACGTCCGTCATTGTAGTCTTCAACAACGAGGCAAAGTCCACGCTGCTCAGGACGGTTCACTCAGTCATCAACAGATCACCGAGAAACCTGCTGGAGGAAATTATTCTTGTCGATGACGATTCTGGTCTGGGTATGATGTCAATGTGTAGGTCTACCCTTGAATCAATATCACATCCACACATTTTGTCACGTACACATCAAGAAGAGCTTGGAAAGTCCCTGGATGACCTTGTGAGCGAACTCCTTGTGCCTACGCGGGTTCTGCGACTAAAATCCCGGATGGGTCTCATTCGGGCCCGCCTCTCTGGTTCTCGGGAGGCCAAAGGTTCAGTTCTTGTATTCCTTGATGCCCACGTCGAGGTCACCACGGGCTGGCTCGTGGCTATGCTGTCAGAGATTGCAGGGGACAGAACCAGGGTGGTCATGCCAGGTACCTGTTCTTCAAGCTAATTCTGTGGAAATGTCTACACGTAAGGGCTAGTGAGATGATACCTTTTAGTCATCGACGAGATTTCGTACAAGACATTCCGCTACCGCCCCATCGACAATGACCACGATCGCGGCGGTTTCGACTGGAAGCTCTTCCACTACTGGATTGGGCCGGCGGACGTCACGGTCGGCAGTAGGTGGGTGATTGGGCAGAAGGATACCGACGCATTTCCATCACCAACCATGATAGGTGGGGAACTTTTTCAATGCTTCATGTTATAGTCCGTAGCACCAAAACATGTAACTGTCCACTTAGGCTGTGCCTTTGCCATCGATCGTGAGTTTTTCTTCGCCTTGGGCTCTTACGACTCGGGGATGAGCATCTGGGGAGGGGAGAACGTGGAACTGTCGGTGAGAACTTGGCGTTGTGGAGGCTCACTGCTCAAAGTAAGTGGCTGCAGCCATGATAGGATGGAAGTGTTGACGTAACATGCTTGCTGTGTTGCTGGACAGGTTCCTTGTGCCAGAGTTGGCCATATCTATCGTGCCGCCAGCCCTCATTCAGTGCCTGGGGGCGCCAGGGCCAAGTTGGAGACTGCAGTGGTTAACACTGCCAGGTTCGTCGAGGCCTGGCTAGAACCTCCGTACACGAACTTTTACTACTTCATGAATCCAAGTATGTAACACATTTGCGAGAGTTCCATTCTTGAGATAACTATAAGTGTCATTGCTTCCAGGCGCAAAAAGTCTCGAGCTGGGTAACTTGTCCGACCGAGTGTCCCTGTCGAAAGAGCTGAAGTGTCACAGCTTCCAGTGGTTTCTCGACTACGTCTACACGGACAACGGGTTCCCAGTGGGTCAGCCGTTCTTTGGACAGGTGAACATCTAGGATGTCATTTAAAAAATCCAGTAAAAAGAGTGTTTTCAGTCTCTGCAGATTCAAGAAGTGAACAGTGGGTTATGCCTAGATGCACTGAGCACAAGGGGACCGGCGGGGATGAGACTGTGCCATGGACTCGGAGGTTACCAGGTACAACGAGTTCCGGTGCACGGAAACTAGCTGCAATCAACCCACGAAAGATCACGTCAAGATCAATACGTGGGACACTAGAGGAAGCTCTACCCAACCGAGACATCGCAAAAATCTGTTGCTGCCTCGATTCTTGCCAATGACTTCAATATCCTGTGGCAGACACGTCCAGAAGTTGACTTCACCATTTTGTCCTATTGCAGTCCATCTTGTTCACTGTCCGCGGCGAGCTGCGCAGCGCATCTCGCTGTCTGGAGCCGGACATGCTGCAAAAGGAGACTTCCAACCAGACGTTCAACGTCACCTTCATCACCTGTGACACCTCAGCAAATCAAACATGGACTTTCAGAAAGGACAACTCCCATGAAGATAATCGCGGATCTTGGGTGCACAACACTTCGGGACTCTGTCTCTCCTTCAACAGGGTAAATGAATAATATTTTCAATTTGTTAAGACTTACTTTTGTAGCGCTTAAAATTTCCTCTCAGGAAAGCAATGGGAATCTCGCGTCGGCTGCGCCCCCCAAGAAAGTGCTGAACTATCTCGCCAACGTAATGAAGGACATTGCCAGGACCATCGAGGCCCCGGTCTTGCAAGAATGTGACAGCAATGACAAGACCGTTGGCCAACGTTGGGTGCTGAGGGCGAGGGAGGACTGGCAGACCGTAGATCGCATACGGACGACGATCAAGTGAAGAAGGGGACTCGGTCAGATGAAAATACCAGTCAAAATCGTACCTTCAGGCTGATTTTTGCATGCACTCGTCCATGCAGGTGACATTAGTACAGGTAGTTCTAAGCAGTGATATCAATAGCTTGCAGTGTGTATGCAAATCATTTTGACCTACTGGGAGTGGAAGTGGTTCACTGACACCATCTCCAGCGCTTGGGCGACATCCTTGGGCATCGTGTGACTCTTTACGCTGGAGCACATGTTCAACACCTCGTCACCCGCTCATTGCAATTGTGATACGTACTGTAGAATACCTAAAGTTGGATGATAACAATATCAACCACAAGCAAAGTAAAGGCGGAGTAAAAGCGTTTGTTGCAACATTCGTTCCGGTTTCTTCAGTGTCACGGTCCGAAATTTGAATACCGAGACATCTTGGCCATCATCGCGTCTGTCCAGTATTAAAATGAGCTAACTTTACATCTAATAAATGCCTAAAAGAATGTTTTGCCGATTTGAAGTCAGCAGTGACCAACAGGACTCTTGTTTCGTCTTCATGACTGCACGAATGTGCAACCTTGGTGATTTCAGATGAGTCCACGCACAGCCTGCAATAGGAAATTATTAATACCTCCCTTAATAATAGCAACTAGCGCTTAAGTGCTACCCACGTCGTTGGGTAGGAAGAATGGCAAAGATACCAAAGATGTGTGCGTCTGTCCATAGGGTATATTCATACTCACAATAGCATTTTTTTAGTACTTTATTCCAAAATAATGAAGATCTCACATTTTCAATGGCCGTTTTCTTCCCAGTTCGAAGGAAAGTCATCGTCAGCCATCAAGTGATCGGAGTCTTCATTATCTTCTTCCTCTTCGTCACTATCTTCTTCATTTGTCTTCAAGTCTCTGATGGCAGCTCTCTTCATCTGGGCCATGGTCAACAAAAACTGGATCGTGTGCACATTCCTGTCACACATTGCCGTGACGTCTTTGGTCTTGATGAGCAAGTTCTTATGAAGTAAGTTGAGCGCCGGCATTAACTCGACAGAATTCTGCCTGAGATAGGATCCGTGCTGAAGCAGCAGATGCTTGGACCAAAGGGCATAAAAGTGAAGGTGACGAGAAATCTGCACCTCGGCACCGACGAACTTAACCAGGCAGGAGACGAACTTGGTCGGCAGGTCCGTGCATATCAGCTCGATTTCGTTATGAGGGACCTGAAAAGAGCGGCAGGGGGTTATGACACGCAACACCAATAATTGAAGGATCACAGATGTCTCACCTGTTCGATAGCTTCGCGAACAACGTCGTTCTCGTTGAGCCGGAGGGCGATCAGAAGACCTTCGGCAAACTCCCCCTTCGCCAAAGCTTTCCTCACTGCTTGCGGCGTCACGTCTTCATCCAGCTCAAATGGGTCAAAGACCAATTTCGTGTCTAGCGAATAGATGAGCAGGCCTTCGGTAGTAGCGGCGGCGAAGTCGCGTCCCGTAGGAGAAAACTGCAGTCCGGTTACCCGGACCTCGGGGCGGAGGGCGCGAGAAGACAGATCTCCTCGGCGAGAGCCAGGAAGTTTGATAGCCTGGCCCCCACCGTCTTCGCGATCCTCGACAAGCGCCAAGTTGCCAAATTCACTCATCTTCTTTCTACTGACAACGATGTCGTCCATAGCATCAAAAGAGCGGTTCTGTGTCACTTCAAACTTCTTCACCAACAGCTTCTCCTTGACGTGATAAATGCACAGGTGCTTGGACTGTCCACCCGCCAACACGCAGGATCCGTCGGCGGTGTAACAAAGAGCCAGGAAACCCTTGGCCTTGAGCGACTGTTTTGCAGTGACAAGATCGCTGTCCGCACGACCACTGCCTAAGTCAGACCTGCCTTCGATGCAGCCCGTCTGGGCCGTCGTGCGGCAATCAAAGAAGGTAATCTGTCCATTGAGAGTGGCCACAGCGACTTCATTTCCATCCGGTCGAAAGGCGACGGCGGTGGCATCACTCAAAAGGTTGAAACTCTCGCTCCGCGAACCACCCGACGGGATGGCATCCCACAGGCGAAGCGTCTTGTCCCAGCTAGCGCTGGCAAGCAAACTGCTGGAAGGCGATGGGCTGAATGCAAGAGATGACACCGGACCCTCATGGCCATCGATCTTCTCTAACGCGTGGCCGGTCTTCATCGACCACAGATAGATCTCGAATATGTCTTTGCCACCTGCCGCCACCAGCTCGCCACTGGCATCAACAGCTACACAGCCGAACTGCGCCGGCCGCGGCGCAAAGAACGTGCGGAAGTTGTGATATCGCGCCATGTCGAAGGCACGTACTGAGCCGTCCAAAGAAGCAGAGAGGAGGACTTTGCCACTGGGGACGAAAGTCATGGCCTCAACCGCAGCGGTGTGCTTGTCGAAAGTGACGACACTGAAACCCGAGGAGGCGCTCCAAAGCTTTACCTTGCCATCATCGCCGCCAGTGGCCACATGCTGCCCGTCGGGAGAGTAAGCTAGACATGCCATGTTATTAAAGTGGCCTTGCTGTTTCATCACAAAACTTTGCGACTGCCACTCCCACACCACCAGTTGCCCATGGTCCTGGCACCCGAGAGCGATCCAGTCACCCGCCGGACTAATGGACACGGCCGAGATCCCTTTGTCAGACACCATGAGTGAGTGCAGAAGGGTACAATCTGGAAGCTCGTAGATAAAAAATGCGCCGGTGGAGAAGCAGGCTGCCAGGATTCGGTTCTTCTGGTGAAAGTCAGCCGCGGTAACATCAGCACGCTTGTCCTCTTGAGGTAAATGGTCTCTCAAAAAGTGTCTTGCTAACCGCTTATAGTACAGCTTGTGCTCAACCTCCTGCGCGGCAGACAATGCTTTGTCTTCCTCACTTTGCTCTTCATTTTGAATGTCATCCTCACTGTTCTCTTCTTTCTCCACTTCTTTCCTTTTCTTCGTTGCAGTTTGTCTGTCTCTGGTCTTTTTCTTGAGATCATTCGGATCGATAGAACACTCCCAGATGGCCAGATGACCGTTCTGACTGACCGTGTAGCAGGAGAACGAGTCCTGTTCGAAGAAGACGGCTCTCACAGGTCCGGTGTGTCCGCCAAGTGTGTACGCCTGGAAGTTCTCGAAGTCCTCGAGCGCATAGATCCTGACCGAGGTGTCGTCGGAGCCCGTGGCCACCACGCGAGAGCACGAAGACCAGGCAACACAGCTAACGTCGTCGAAGGCACCTTTGAGAACTCTTTCCAGGACGAATGGGTTGTACTCTCTATTGGCTGGACCTGGTGAGCGATATACGAACGCGTTGGACTCTTTGGCCACGACAAAGTATCGGCCGTCGGGACTAAAGGAAAGCCACCGGATCGGACGGTGCGTTCGAAGCGTGTGAAGGACGGACCTAAGATTCGAGAACACGTAGATAGAGCAGAAAATGCCATCGGACTTAAGCAAGGTCTACTTGCCTGCTAACAAGTGATATGACGGAAATCTGTCCCTCCTCATCGGCGGCAATAAGCAGCAGTCCGGAGGGCGACAATGCCAACCGGGTGAAGTTGGTTCTGCCCTCGACCGGCAAGGTCTCCGCTCGGTGGCGGCGCAGATCGTACATGGATATCTTGTTACCCACGCACGCGGAGACGCGCGAGCTGTCGCCAGAGAACACTAGGTCTCCTTGGCGGTAGACGGTGCCCAGAAGGTTTGAGAAGTGGTAGTGGAACTTCATGATGAAGAGTTACTTCCGAACCATTGGGCCACCAGGAACAAACTAGCAAGAACTTGCGGCAAGCGCAATCACGACCACATGCGCATGGTGCGTGAGATCTGAAGTAAATGAGTGTTTATTTATTTACAGTCGTTCAACAGCTGAGGTACACCAGGGGTGCCACTTAGATGCCCCCTTAAAAAAAGTCATTTATTTTATTATACTGGGCAGTGACTGCGTAGGAGTGATTACGAGCAATGAGATGGAACCACAGTGTTAGTATTCATCATACTTTTTCAGTTTTTTTTAGCTGTATCGACCTTTTCCTAATGGACGAGGGTAATTCTAGGCAAACTAAGACAGTGTCAATATTTTTACCTATACCATTATATATTGGTAACTCTTTTCCACACAGTCCCAAAACGTTGCAATTGGCCTAACCCTCAAGTCATTTAGATGGCTTAATGGTTTGGGGATGTCCTTCAGAATGGCGACAGCCTCGGAGGTTGACCTTGCAGATTCAAACACATCCACTTCACATTCACTTCACATTCACGCTTTTATCCTCCGATCAAAGTCTCCATAATCAACTTTGCTCGTGATTTGACGTTCAGCATTAATGGAACTGCTTTCGTTATAATAAAAGTGTAAAAGATAAAAGAGCTTTTGCTGCAAGTTTAACTCTGCCTTGTCCATTTCAATCAGTACCAAGAGGCCTCTTTGCATCCTGGACAAAGTGGCGAGACATTTACGATCTCACATGAGAGTTACATAACAATGCAGCTCTTCGGACCTGCTCATGGTCTCCATGTCAGCCTCACCCAAGGGTTCAGTGACTCCCTCGTCATGTGCTCGGGCTCTAAGACCGCAAAAGATGCGCAAATTGCTCCTCGTGTCAACCCTGAACGTGACCCTGGGAAAGGAGCAGCGCTAGAGCAGAAGCAGCTGCAGCACAGAAAAACAATCCGCTCATTCCTTGCGGATCGTCTGGAGGGAGGAGAGAGGGACCCCATCTTGTTCGCCACGTATCTGAGCGACCCTTAAAGGGCCCTCCTTTAATAGGGTTCTCCCCGAGGTCCTCGGCGGCTTCCGCAGTTGGCAAGGTGAGAAACATGACGACCCCCGCCCTGATGCGCAGTCAGGGTCATTGCCTCTCACGTTACTCATTCCTGAAGTTCAGCTTCACTCGTCGCCACTGGAACCATCACGATGCTCAAGAAGAGGTCCCAGGCCAGCAATCAGCTATTAGGAGCCAGCAGAGCCGACTTGCTGTGTCGGAACGGCTGCGGATTCTTCGGAAACCCCGAGTGGCAGTGGTACTGCTCGAAGTGCTGGAGAGAGCACCAGCAGCGGGTATTTGAGGCGGCCTCCCACGATGCGTCTCCCGCCAGGGTCAAGAAGGCGGCCAAGTCGCCTGGCAGAAAGGACAGAGAATCCCGAGTGCAGAAGCAGGAGCACCCATTCGGGAGCTCGGCTGACCAAAAGAACTTCAGGCAGCTCTTTAAGAAGCAGTCACAGGCCAAAGGTGAGATAAACAGAACTGTTGCTGATGTGTGCAAATCATGTTTCTGACGAGTGCCCTCTTAAACAGATCGCAAGGACCTCGAGGCTCCCCCAGAGGCCAAACTGATTGGCAACGAGTTCTCTGCTTTCTTGTCCGAGCGGCTTGATCGGAATGGCGTGGTCGAAGTGTCCAGGCAGCTCAAGGTTCTAGTGGAACGGATTCAGACGGCCGTCAGACAGGCTGAGGACGCCGTCGAGGTCTCCAATACGGTGCAAGAACTCTACCAGTCGCTCTACAGGCACCTGAACTCTTTCCAGACTTTCAAGGGTGAGCGAATATCAAGGTGTACTGCAGTAGAGCTGAGTTCAAGTGCACTTAATGTGCATTACGATCGAGGAGCCTTAAGTGATTGTGGCTAAGTGCTCTCTGCCTCTCCAGTGTCTTGCTGCAGCTGTAATTCTATAATGTGCACTACTCCAGAGATCACCAGCTCAAGAGGAAGTGTTTGAAGAGAGTTGTTTTCTTGCTACATCAAAGCGTCGCTAACAAGCGTTCCAGTACTAAACACTACAAATATTCTCTAAAAGTTGGTTTTGTTAGGCCTTAGCGATGAGGATCGCGATGCCATCTTGGACTGGTGTGAGCGCTACACTCTAGTCTTCTGCCATAAGGAATTGTTCTGTCCAGCCGGAATCTCAAATGACGAGGAGAAGGATTTGGAGCTACAGAATAGGTGAGAAAATGAAGTACCCGAACTTGCAATGTAACTGACGACAACGCTCTGTTGTATTAGAATCAGAAGACTAAATTGGATTGCCACCAAGCACCTGGGATGTGACATCAACCAGAGCAGTCAGGAAGTCAGGGATATTCTGCATCAGGCGATGACGTGTAAGAAAGTAATTTTGGGTCTGATCTTATTGCGAGTGACAGCTTGTCTCCACAGATATCTTGGAGATGGATGGACGCTTGTCTCCGCAAGACAAGCTCCTGTCCCTGATCGCCTGCTGTAAGAGTATCTTTGAGATGCTCAAGGTGTCCAACCAGGTGAGAAGCGACCTTTGCGACAAGCTTTCACGGATACCGAAAAATGTTATCATTATAGGCCCCGGCTTCAGCAGATGAGTTTCTGCCTTGTCTGATCTACGTGATACTGAAGTCAAACCCTCCCAGGATGCACTCAAACGTCAACTTCATCTCCAGGTTCAGAAATGAAGAAAAGCTCAGAATGGGAGAAGCGGGATACTTTTTCGCCAACCTGGTCAGTTTGACATTGTAGCATGGATCGTTGTTGCCATTGCAAGAAAGTCCCTTATTCCTGCTGTATTCATTCCAGTGTTGTGCACTCTCGTTTATTGAGAACATGACCGGTGAGAGCATAAACATAGATCCAGAGGAGTTTGACTCTTACGTCTCTGGACGGACTGCACCTCCAGGATCCTGGCAGTCCAGCCTATTGATGTGCTCCAGCCTGCAGGCCATGGCCCAAGATGTCAAAGCGCTGAAAGACCTAAAAGCCAGGCAGGAAAGGGTAACTATAGGAGCACTGGAGCTCAAGGATGCCATCGCCAATTTTGAGAAAGAAATAACCAACGAGGTGAGTCACATTGTAGTCTGTGTGGACCCCAGTGATATTCTTCTGTCGAAGGTGGAGCTCATGCTGGAACGCACGAGGTACGAGATACGAGGACCCAAAGTTCCTGCATCCATGGATTCGGACTCACCGCCTCCGGTGGAGCTACCTTCTCCAATCCTTCCCAGCGTCAATGCAGTCATGCCGCCCCCCAAGAAGGAGAGTGAGGCCCAGGATGTGGATGAAGAAGCTAAGATGACAAAACCTGTAGTAGAGGGGGCCCAATCTAAAAGCTCTGTTGAGTATCATGGGTTCTCTGCTCAGTGTTCCTCCATCCCAAGCATTCCCTGTCAGAATGAGCTGGTGGAGCCCAGGGAGCAGCCAAACATAGCAGGCAGTCGGTAAATGTACATACTGATGCGAATTAATATTAATGTGTTCTCTCCTAACCTTGACATTGATGTGCAATTTTATACAACGCATACCATGTGCTGCTTAATGCATCACATCTTTACGTTCGACAGCTCTACCTAAGTTTATACAGTATAGTTACCAAAGGAAAATATAGTCGTCAAATACTGACTGAGATTCATGTTGAACACACGTTTCCGAATTTACAACGAACACGTTGAGAATGTGCAGGACAAATGTTGAGTAAGAACAGAAGCGAATCACAAGTCTTCTTCCTCCGATTCCTCTTCCATGTTCCATTCCTGTCCCATGATCTCGGTGCAGGCGGTGTAGATCAGGAGACCCGCTGGGAACATGAAGCACAGGATGTCGAGGATGCCAATCAAGATGACGTTGTCAACCACAAACCCAAGTGGCAGGAGAACCCACGTGCACAGTGAGATGGCGACTCCTCCGAAGCCGGCGAGTAGGTATACGGCATTCACCATAAGGAGCAATATGAATTTAAGCACTGACCAGCAATCAAGACACTTTCAGGTGTGGAATTGAGCCAAAGTGCACCAACTTAAGTTCGAAGACTTGCTCTTACTTCGGATCTGGCGAATTCAGTCGTGCCAGTCTTGACAAAAAATCCTGGCACTAATTTAAAAAAGTCAGTGTGTGAAGTCGAGACTCACAAGGATCGACACCTATTACTTCTGAATGTACAGCTATTGTTTGTGAAAGCGCATTCAGTGCCACCAATAAGAATTTGAAGTTACATTTTGAGCGACGTGAGTAGAGAATGGATGATCATGGCGGCGGACGTCGTAGCCGCTTCCAGGAGGTCTACGAGGCGCTGGCGAGGGCGGATCAAGAGGCCGATGACGAACTGGCCAGAACACTGGCTGAGAAAATCAGAAGGGGACTTCGGCAAGCCGGCATTGAATCCCCTGATGAGGAAGAAATCCGTCCGGTCGAAGCTGTCGATCACGCTGTCGAAAATCCAGACCGTTTGCCTGAACACGACGAGGAAGGAGAAGGTGCGAGAGAAAGAAGGTGGCACGAGGCCGAGGCCGCGAGAATTATGCACGAGAGAGGCATCCAGGCAGCTCGGGAGGCGGAAGTCGATAACGACAATGAGGTGGAAGCGGCGAGAGCCGAATGGGTAGAAGCAAATGGAACCATGGAAACGGCGAGGAACAGGCTTTAAGAAGCTGTCGACGAAGAGAGAGGCGTGGACGCCCTCTTACCTGAGGCCCTCCAAAGGACAGTCACGAGAGGGGCCTAGACACAGGGCCTAGGTCGGAGGAGCGGGCAAACGGGCAGCGCCGAGGAGACTGAGGCGAACGGGAACCTTCAAGCGGCCAGGAACAAAGTCAGAGGAGTCATCGACGAACGAAGCGGGTTGGACGACCAATTGCGTCAAGCACTCAACGAAAGAAGAGTTGCCGATGCAGAGGTTCAGCGCGCACTTGCGCGACAGCAAAATGCCGAAGAAGAGCTGACTCGTCTGTTCAGCCGCAAGCGAGGAATAGAGGATGAGGAGCGCGAGGCCAACCGCCAGTTGGAGGTCGCCAGGAGTGAGATGCACGAGGCAAGCCATCGAATCATAGCAGCCAACCAGAGGAAGGTTGCAATTGACTGGAAGATTCAAGAGCATCAGTCACGTGTGGCTGAAGCGGAAGAAATCTTGTCCGAGATCATCCGTGAAGAGGACGAAGACTTTAAGCTGAGAGAAACTGGAATCGTCGGGTTCACCGAAGGCGACCCCGACGAGAAGTCTGCAGTGAATTGTACCGTTCTGTATAAGGTTGACCAAATTCTATGTCTAGACTAGATACTACTTCCCCTCTCTTATTCCAGATGTACAAATACACCATACTCAGACTTTGCTGCATCAACGCCCTCGCAGGTACGATCGTCGTCACTTTCGTCGTCCTCCTCCTCCTCGCCATCATCCTCGCTACTCTAGCTGCTGAGTGCATAGCGAAACGAACGAAACGTTATATGAATCAACGCACCCGAGCCGTGCCCAAGCTGGCTCGCCGGGTGCCGACTGAAAAGTAGCTCTGACAAATGGTCCTTGATATATGTGCGCGTATGAGTGTCACGCTAAAAGAACTTCAGGCTGAAGTCACCGCTTTGCGTACACCTCGGGCTTCTGCCTCGGGATGCTCTCCTGCCCGAACCTCCTCTCTGCCTCCTTCAGGAAGGCATTCACGTTCTGCCGGATCACTTCGTCGAAAAATAGCCTAATGTGTAGGGGCAGGAGGAACACGTAGTTATTACGAGATACATAGTTTAAAAGACTCATGCACCCACTTAGAGACGTAGCCGTGGGCGGTCTTCTTGAACTGGAATGAGACGGCAAAGTCCAGGGCGCACGTCCGATCCCCGGTAGAAGCCGCCTCAGCAAACTTCCAAACCGTCTTCAGGTGTTCAAAGAGTGTCATGTCCGTGCACACCGACGTCACCATGTGCGGCCTAAACAGCATCACCTCGGAGGAGTATGATTCGCCTGAAATCAGCACCGATTAAAGCATGTCCTCAAAGTCTCGATGCCTTTTCTATCCTTTCCTCCTCACCTACCAACGGTGGAAAACCTATGACAAGTTCAGCCTTGAGCCTGACTTCTTGATCTTGGCTGTCACGCCACCTCTGGATCACATCCGACTTCTTGCACCACGGCACGAATGCGTGATACCGATCTACTTGACCAACCACCTACATCACGGATCTTGACACGGGTGAAACATTTACTTCATCACCGGAGCACCTGGAAGATCTGGTCGCGGGAGAATCCGAGAATCCTGCGTTCACCATACACTTGTCTGGACGGCGTCTCACGCACGGCAGTGGTAGAAAGACCGAATCCCGTAGTCCATCCCGGAGACTTGACACTGGGAGAGATGAGCTGGGCATCGTGGCAGGAACTGTTGGAACGATGACAGCTGAGCGCACCGAATCTTGTCGCCAGTGTCGACATGGGCCTAAGGGTGGTGTCTCCGGACACAAAGGCTGTCAGGGCCAGGCCGAGGACGCGAGTCATCGTCGACAACAACCAGGACGAACCCGGCGGGTACTTGAGTGACTTGGTCTTTGCTATCTAACCACTCCAACGCCGACAACAACAATCGTGAAGTGAAGAAGCCCACGAAACCTCGTCGGGTAGTAGCGCTGCTTGACATCTTGTCCGACGCAGACCAGTCGTAGACGGCTACTTGACAGGGGCGTTAGGTAGTTAAATCCGCCACGGTGATAATTATTAGACATTTTTTATTAGACATTTATAATTAGTCATTTATTATTAGACTTTTATAATTAGACATTTATAATTAGTCATTTATTATTAGACTTTTATAATTAGTCATTTATTATTAGACTTTTATAATTAGACATTTATTATTAGGCATTTATTATTATTAGACATTTATTACTATTAGGCATTTATTATTATTAGACATTTATTATCATTAGGCATTTATTATCATTAGACATTTATTATTATTAGGCATTTATTATTATTAGGCATTTATTATCATTAGACATTTATTATCATTAGACATTTATTATTATTAGGCATTTATTATTATTAGGCATTTATTATCATTAGACATTTATTATCATTAGACATTATAACACATTTTTAGAATGCATGAATGTTTAATTTACTATTGAAAAGATCTCCGTCTTGCAATTAATGTATTATGTTATAGATATGTTCTCTAAAATCATCCTTGCCACATAGATCGATGGTGCTAAATGACTACCAGGTGATCAAACTACAGACTAACCTCAATCCAATCTTGCGGCCAGCAGCAAAATTTCTCCTATATGGACAGGCAATGACTGCTTAATATAGGTGTATCATATATTTCCTTCCAGAATATGTTCTAAGTCACAGTTGAGACTAGCGAAAGTCAATAGTTTACGACTCTTGACTGCCGGAGATCAAGTAATTGACGGCAGACAAGACGGCGCCCTCGTTCGCGGAGTTGGCAACAGATCCTGCCGCAGTCTTGTCCGACTCCACAGAGTTGATTTCGTGGTCTACATTTGTTGGCGATTTTTCTTGGCCGATCGTCTTCTTGGCCAAGGACAGAATGGATCTCTTCTGCAGCTTCTCATCTAAGGAGTAGGCCAGCCTCGTCAGCTCCCTCAGCTGCGTCGCCTGCTGCTCCAAGGAGAACTCCAACGACGTGACTTTGTCGTTCAACATCTGTTTCTCTTGCTCGAGCTGCAGCTGCTTGGCATCTTCCTTCTCCGACGACCTGCGGATAGACGCGAGTCCATAAATGTTCCCAATGTTCACTATGGCAATGACGATGGCATTGACGTTGGTGCTGGCAACAATGACACTCCAGCTTTTTCATACCAACGACACAAAAGTAAGCAGCTCCTGTTACCTTCGGTATTCGTAGATAACCAAGGAGGACGCAATGCCCAAAATGATGAATTCGGAGAGCAGCTGCGACCCGGTCTCGATGGCCTTCTCCTCGTTGAGCTTGGGCACGGTGGTGACTTTGCCTAGGTTGAGCAGCCTCATTCGGACTTTGACATCGTACCAGTGGAAGAGCTGGGCCGTGGGTATGCACACGTATTCTCGAAACAGCCTGGACGACTTGGACCTGCGTGCAATGGCGTTGGCGATGGGCTTGGAGATTTGCTTGATCACCAGAAAGCCCAACTTGGCCAGCGGGAACGCGCCGACCGCCATCGAAAGCGACGAGCGGTGCCCTCTTGGCCCAAGTCCGACAAGTTGTTTTTGTTTACTTTCCGTACTTTTGCCTGTTCGTCCTGATGACCACAGTCACCACATTCGCCCGCAATGACCAGATGTGACCCACACGGGGAGGTAAGGACATTTGGTTCTTTCAGCCGCAAAGCGCTGGTCATGTTCCACGAACGGGCAGCTGGGCGGCTGCGTAGTCTCTTTCTTGGTGGCTGACGTGGGGATGAGTGACGATTGAGACCGCCTCGAGATCTTTCCTCCTACAAGAGTGCTTCGGCTCGGGCCAAGACGACCACGTCGTGCTCATCCCCAAGTGGCTCCTTTGTGTGCGTAGACCCTTTCTCTCTTTTCTCCGGTTGCCTCTGCGCGGTTCTTCTACTTCGTCCGCATGAATTTGGCTTTTGGGTGGCAGAAAAGCCAGGGTCGAGGCCTGAAGAGGACGTTGGAGGCCTTTGGGACAGGCGACTCGAGCAGGTGAAGACCGAGCAAGCACGAGACACTGAAAATTTCTCTCGACGCTTTCATTTCAGTGAAGACGAAGAGAAGGAAGAGCAGAAGCCGGAGGAGACTCCCGCTCGACGCTTCCAACGTCTCCGGGTCCAAGGCGAACGTCTTGCGGAGGTGGAGAAATTCTGGCAGGCCGTGCATATCTGGAACGAGGCTCTGGAAGTGAAGGCGAGCGAGGTCAGGCCCCATGAGGTCGCACAAGTGTTGGAGATGAAGGCGCAGGCGCTCATGCAGGTGAACAAGTGTACAGGATTCTTCATGATTTGCTCTGGAGCCATGGTTCTCCTAGGTTCACGAGTGGGATCCGGCAATCTCCACCTTAAACCTCTGCCTGAAAATCAATCCATTGTGGTGGGTGGCTCATCAGACCCTAGGCCGAGCCTTCCTGGGTCTGGGCAGTGTCAAGCAAGCTCGCGTGAGCTTCAAGCGGGCTTGCCACTTGAAGCCAGACGATCTCGAGCTCTGGACCGAAGATCTGGCGTGGAGCCACAAGCTGTTCATGCACCTCAAAGCTGAAGAAAAAGCCAAAGAGCAGAGTTAGGGTGAGAAGCACTCAACCAGGAACGTATCAAGTGGCACATCGTCCTTTGCCTTCCAACAGCTCCAGTCTCCAATATGTCCTCATCGGACCACTTTGAGTTTCCTCCACGTCGGGTGCCTTCTCAGAACTTGTGTGACCGCCTATTTGCTAGAGAATTGCGCGGGGCCAAGGCCTCCAGGACCTACAACGTTAGCAAACGCAGCTTCGTCGACCCCGACCGGGGCTTCTATAAGAACATCTGCCCAAACCTTACAATAGTGAGTGAGTTAGCCTGATTCAACCAAACAAATCATACGTAATGTTTTCCTTTTAGTACAATGTCGAGAAGCCACAGTGCTTCTTACGCAAGTTCACCCCTGACGGCAAGAGATTCATCGCATTCTCCAAATATCAGACTCAGCTGGAGATTTACTTGTACAAGGGGCCGTCGGCCATGAACTACTGCACAGAGCACTTCGAGGATGACTTCGTTCACGGTACATAAACAATTTGTATTCAATAGACCCTAAAAGTGGCGTGAGAATCTAGTCATACATTTGTGAAGGGTCGACCGCCCCCTACTTGAAGAAGCACGCGTTCTACTCCTTCTTCACCCTGGAGCACGTTATTCCTCTGTGTACCATCGGCAATGAACAGGTATCGGATGATTCGATTTTTCTACACATGATCGTTTCTAACACACACTCTAGCTGAATCGCGAGTGTTCCCTGTTTACCGAGGACGGTGACTTCGTAATCGTTGCTTCGGCCTCCTACTGTATCGACGAGACGCACCCTGCTTTGCATCAGCTCAGACAGGTTGGTATCCGAGCAAATTTACATGCAAATTTCACTCTCACAGGAACACTAATCACTGTAGAACAACGAATCCGTGACGCCTAATCCGAGAAACCCTTTGGAGAACTACACGCTCTACTCGATCGAGATCTCGGAGGGGATCCTCGTCAACAAGATTCACTTCAAGATTGACAAGATCTTCCTGTCCCACAATCAGGTATCATACGGTGTGCTCATCTTAGCTGCAACAGTTGTACATGTCCGACAACTCTGGGACGTTTCCTTTTTCCTCCCAGGGTATATACCTCTACAGGAACGTTCTCGCCGTCCTGTCCGTCCAGCACCAGACGATCCACCTATTCAAGCTTTCCGACGGAAAGTTCATCCCTGACCGTAAGATAGGGCGGCTGCTCTACGAGGACGACTCGTACATCTTGGGACAGACGCTTACGGCAGAACAACAGACAAGGTAGGAGGAAGCGACATTGCAGACAAGGTCATTTTTAGCGAACATCGTGCTCCTGCAGTTTCCGATTTGCTCAACCTCGTCACGTGTACCGCGAGTACCGCGAGCAGACAATCAATCTGCTCAAGCACCGAATCCTCGTCTTCCTGTTCAGGCGCGCCCTGGCTCTACCGGACAGCAGGAGAGAGATCAGGAACTTCTACAGGTTCTTTGATCAGGTAAGAATCTTCGAGGGGATGAAGGACCTAAAAAACTAAATTGCTTTCATGTAGCTCCGCTGTCTGCGCATGTGGAAGATGCAGCTCCTGGACGAGAACCACCTGCTGATAAAGTACGCTCATGAGGAGGTGGTCACGCTGAGGAGCCACGAGCCAAATTCCCAGTTGGCATTTTTCGTCGTCTATAACTTCACTACGACAGAGGTAAAGACTAGAAAATTGCAGGGATTTTTGCCGAAAGATCAGCTACTTTTGGCCTCTTACTGTACACACTCTACTGAAGCAGACTACGAGACAGTTTATGAATTGGAATGACGACTGACGTTTTCCTCGTAGGTCCTATCCATGTACGAGAACACGTCCGAGGAGTTGGTTTCTCACTACGAGCACTTCGGTGACATCTTCAGGAACATCAACATCAACCTAGACAACGAGGAGTTTAGATACGCCCAGGTAGGAGAAGCTCAATCTCTTCCAATTTGAGGATCGGCATGAAATTTCTTTTCCCCGTGCAGTTTACGAGTAGCATCTCGAACAACATCTACGCCAATATGATGCAACAGCGCTTCAAGCAGACGGTGCTTAGTGCCAAGAACGGCGGCACGAGCGAGGCGATGCGCCGGGTCCTGGCTCAGTTGCCAGTCTGCGCACAGTCTTTCACGAGCTCACCCTACCTCGATCTGGATCTATTCAGCTACGACGAAAAGTGGATCTCAGCTATGGAGAGGCCGAAGCCCTGTGGGGAGCACCCAGTACAGTTCCATGAACGTGACACCGGCGCAGTCAGATTTAGGATGCACGTGGGACAGCCTGGTAAGCTGCAGGAACGAAGGAAGATCATCTGTCAGTGCAGGTGCATGAATGACACGCTATCCTTTTGCAGACTCTCGCTCCCCGTCTGCCCCATCTGCCCGGCGTCTGGTCGCGTACATCTTCCACCCGACGGACCCATTCGCCATCAGCGTGCAGAAAACCAGCACAGATTACGTGGTCAACTTCCACATCAGGAACATTAGCGGTCGTGCCGAAGACCCAAGAGCAGTCGTGTCAGACAGTAGCCAGACTATATAAAGTGAACAAAATTGAAAGAGACTGCAAAAAAGCAATGATACCAATGGTGCTATCTGCTCAAGCCTTCCGGACATGCCTCTTGTGTCGATACCAGCTGAAAGAGAGAATAATCCTGCCAGAATCCTCGCCAAAGACGCAGTGTTGATACATTAATATCATTTTTGGTCTTTTTTGCAGGTGTCAATGAAATCAGGGATAAGGTTCAAGCTGCAGCGTAAACGGTGAGAGCGACACAATGACGCGCTCCTTCTTGGGCGAGACTCCGGAGCACTGCTTCATATGCGCCGCGCGCATTGGACGCGGGAACCACCCGCACATCGGCGCGCACGAACGCATGAACAAGCTGGCGTCCGTCAGCCAGACCGTTGAGCATGCGAGGTCTCCAATTATGCTCTTAGACATGCTCTCCAGGATCCTCAACGAGGCCGTGATGCATGAGGAGATGGTGTGCAGGATCTGCTTCAACCTGCTAAGCGACATCGACTACCACCTAAAGGAGGCTCAGGAAAAGACTGACGAAATAACCAACAAGTTTCACGAAAAGAACAACAAGAAGAAACCCGAGAAGAGGGTCAAGAGGGTCGTCATCGAAGAAGAAACGACCGAGGATGACGAGGACGAGCTTCCTGCCGAGGAGACGCGCAGATCCGCCAGGAAGCGCAGAGGATCCTCCAAGCGGATTCAGGAAGATCCACTGCTGACCGAGGACGAAATGTCTGTGAACACCATCAACCGCAATAAGGCGAAGCTGCTCAGCCATGTGCTTAACCCGAAGAAGATGATGAGCAGCAGCAGACACGATCAGGAAGTCGTTGACAGCTCCGAAGACGACGACGAAGAGGATGATACTGAGGACGATGAAAAAGAAGTGGTCGCAGCCAAGAAGCCGAAGGTGGAGGAAGCGAGACGAGGTAAGACAAAGTACCTCGACTCGTCCATGGAGTTCCATTTTAACGCTGCAGTGGTTGAACACTTGTTTTCTGTTTTCCAGAATCTGGTAACGGCTCTTCTGAACTGAACGAGGAGGAGCACGTCACCTCTGGGAGCTTCAGGAAACAGCGGGACAGCAACCAGCAATTTGTAACCGTCAACATGGACGACCTGGGCGAAATGCTGACGAGCAACAAGACCTACTACGCCAAGAAGAGCGAGCCTACACCGGCGGCAACTGCCGCCAGTGAGCTCAGCGTGCAATGCCAACACTGCAACAAGAGCTTTAAGAAGAAGACGAATCTGCAACTGCACATAGAAAAGGTGTGTCTTGAAGCTGCAATGTGAACAGCAAAGGACTGTAATTGTATTTTTAGGTCCACGCTACCCAACCGGCTGTCATCCCGGACGTCCCGGTGCCCGAGACGCACAAATGCAAGCTCTGCCCTCGAGAGTGAGATCATTTTTTTCGTTGTATTGATCTTCACCGATGTCTAAACTGATCTTTCTGTGTGCAGATTCACCAATGAAAGGACCCTGCTGGCCCATTCAGAGGAGCATCAGTTGGGTATGGTGGAGCAGAGGACGGCTCCGGTCGCAAAGGTGGGCATTTTGACCTGGGAAAGTTTGCAGACTTACCCACGAAATTTTGCATCGTAATTTGCAGCCTGCCCGCGCAAACGAGGGCGAGGTCAAGGCCACGTGTCAGCAGTGCGGGAAGACCTTCAGGAGGCATTTCAATATGAGGATTCACGTGGATAGGGTGAGAAAAGTGGAGAAAAGTTTGATCGGCTTACATAAGTTGCTCGTCTAAGAGGTTTTTCTTACTTCTTTGTACTAAGATGAGACACATCTTTGGATGCAAACTTGCCAACGTTTTCCCCATCTCCCACATTAGGTGCACAACAAGGTTCGTCCGTTCCCGTGCAAGAGTTGCGACAAAGCCTTCGCCACCAACTCCGACCTGAAGCAGCACATGACCACCCACGGGGAAGGCAAGACGTTCGAGTGTGAGGAGTGTGGCAGAATGTACGTCATTCGTATGAGCCGCGAAGAACGCTTAAATTCTAAAATGCAAGGGTTCGTGTTTCTCCCACAGGTTCACAAATCGCGACTCCATCATCTTGCACCGCAAGCAGCACACGAACGAGCGTACGCATTTCTGTGTCATCTGCAAGAAGGGCTTTTTCAAGGCTTCTTGTCTGAGTAGGCACATGCGTACGCACACGGGGGAGAGGCCTTACCCCTGCCAGTACTGCAACAAGGGGTTCAGCCAGAGCACGACTCTCAAGGTGCACGTGGCCAAGTGTCCAAGGAATCCAGCTGTCAAGAAATTGTAGTATAATTTGAGGATCATATTATGTTTAACATGTGTGAACTAAGACATTTTGGTGAGGTTCACGCGTATATGAATGAGGTTTGGCCGAAAATGGATCAACTTTGGAATCTGCCTTAGTAGACGAGATGATTATTGTTGCCCATGTCCTTCGCTCCTTTCTCGCTCGGCAACTTTCCGAGGCCTCCGTAGGGTCAGATAAGTCCCTTCCACCGCTTGGTGGTGGCAGAGATGCCCTGGAGTGGCTAACCACGGCTTGCTTGTCCATCTCATGAGAGAGTCCTCATGGTTGCTTGGAGAAGAAGAGGTCCGGCTGATGCCAAGGTCCGGACGAGGTGTCCGATCTTATCCTGAGAGTGTTGCTGGTGGCTCATCCAAGATTGGGCAGGCCTGGTGGAGTTCTGGACTTGGTGTCCGAGTTCTTGTGCTTAAGTACTCGAGTTCCGCTCAAAAAGGGAAAATGAAAGCTTTGGGAGAGTACACACAGTTTCTTAAGAAGAAAATGACATTGAAGAAAAGTCGGATTTAATATTATAAAAGGCTGAGAAGCGAACAATGCCGAGCTCTGTCATTCATCCTGTCACGCAGGAAGTCTTCATTCATGAAGACTTCATGAAGCCTTTGACCTACATGATGCATCATCATATAAATGTAACCTCTGTCCGTATTCTAAAATAACTCGGCCGAGCACATCCCAAAGAGTTGTGGCCAGAGACTAAAACTTTTATTCTACATGTCTTCAGTTGCTGGTCACCATCACCTCATACGTACATATGAAAACGTAACAATGTTAAAAAACAGGATTACGACCAAATAAACTGCTGTGGAATGGTTTATTGCAACGAATAAATACTACGTATGGACAAGACTACTTCATGGGCTAAGAATAAATTATATCGTTTGGGATGGTCAGTTGTGACCCCCTGGAAAATCGTCAAGGGCTACAAGACATGCTAGAAAAGTTACTTTTGCGCAAGGATAAGCACGAGCAAGTTTTACAGCACAGAAATAGAACTACCGAACAGATTATTTTTTTGCATTATGTCCGCGTATCACAAACTAAAAAGTTCCATTAAGTAAAGTGCATTACACAAGAGAGGAAAGAGCTTTTTCTTTTTACAAAATCCACGAAAAGCACCTTGTTGGCAGCAGTCAGAGCATTTTTTTTTCATTTTATGTCGGTTCCTCCTACATGGCTTGGCCTCTCATTCTCATTACATGCTCGGCGTCCACTTCCTCCACGTAGTTGGCCGGGAAGAGTCCGTAGGAGCCGGTGGGACCCAAACCCTGCCACCAGCCGGGGTCAATCTTGTCAATATTTGTAATAACCTGACAAAAGGTGAGGGCAAAAGTTATTATCGAGAGACGAAATATCAGCTAGGTCCTCCCAGGTCAGGTCTTTGACCAGTCTGCGTGTACGTGCACGCCGCTCAGAGACCAGTACCTGATCAGGGTCGAAGGAGATCTCTGTGTCATCTGCAGCCTGGTAGTCGTAGATGGCGATGGCGCAGATGCCCAGGTCGGCTGCTCCAACTGCGCCTGCTGCGCCTGCTGCGCCTGCTGCGCCTGCTGCGCCTGCTGCGCCTGCTGCGCCTGCTGCGCCTGCTGCGCCTGCTGCGCCTGCTGCGCCTGCTGCGCCTGCTGCGTCTGCTGCGCCTGCTGAGCCTACTTTGCCTGCTGGGCCCGCTGCACCAGCTCCTTCGCTGGCTTTGGCAACATCTGGCGGAGGCTCGTTGACGTCTGCGACGTCCTGCAGAAGGTCGGGCTGGTTGGCGCGGCCGTCATTGGCAACATCTGCAAAAAATCGTTGCGAAAGTGAAAATCGTTGTAAATTCCTGCACTCTCATTCACTTTACAGAAATTGCTAAGATGTACAAGTCTACACTATTGAGTCACTCGAGAGGCGATTTAAGCCAGCAGCGGCAAATGTGACCCGAGTGCCAAGATGGATTGAAGCACTCCAAAGATAAAATGCTCGTCTCCAGGTACACGTTTGCCTTGTTGACGAGAGAAAAGGCGTGTTTCCACACCTTGGCCACGTTCCTCTACATGTGCCACAGAGACTGCATCAAACTCTGCCTGTGTCAACGTGCCCTTAACAGCGAGCGGTCGCTGTTACACTTACCTGGAGTGTTTGACGATAGTTGTTGAGCTGAGTCATTTCCGAAACTCTCCGGGGGAGGAACGAACAAGACAGCGTCCAAAGATTCTTCCTCCAACTGAGGCTCCTTTGTCGCCTCAGCTTCCTGAGGCTGTAGCTGGCGATCCTCGGACTTCTCGACGTCGGCGACAGCTTCCACGGAAGCTACAGATGATGCAGGCATGCACAGAGGTTTCAGTTTTGCTACGTTCTTTTTCTTACCTCGATTTTGGAAGCTCTGTTTCCGGAAGTTGAGCTGTCCGGCCGAGGAGTTCCTCTCAAAGACGGCCTTGGCCTCGGCCGTTGACCTCTGCGAGATGAGCTGGCGGGCCTCAGCCTGGCGCTCGCGACGCAAGTCTTCGCTTCGGTGGCTCCTGTACAGTGGGAAAGGAAGTTGTCCACATCAATGACCTCTCCTCGGCTATAAGACTATGAAGCTGGGGACCTACGTACCTGAGCTCCTGTTCCTTGCGGTCTTCTTCCAGCTGCTTCTCCCACAGCTCTTTGTCCTTGGCGTCCTTCTTGTCGGTCAACTCCTGCTCCTTCTGCCTGGATATTTTCCGCTCCCTCTCGCTGATCTGCTGTTCTCTGCGCCGTGTTTCCTCTTCTTCCCGACGACGACGCTCTTCCTCCAGGCGCCGATTTTCGGTCAACTTGCGCTGCCGCTCGGCCTCGACGCGCTCGCGCTCGGCACGCTGCTCCTCGTCCCAGAAGCGCTCGCGGTCGCTGAGTTTTGGAAGCTCTTGCTGAGGGATGATGCGCTGGTGACCAGAGCCAACGGGACCTGCAAAGAGTCAATCTTGAGAGTAGTTGTCGATTGCATCTCATTCATTCTTATCCTCAAAGGTTGACCGTCGACCAAGAGTTTTAGAGAAGCCTGACAGAAAGAACCCAATAATTCGATATAGAAGTTGTCAATCCCAAATATGCTGTTACTGTATCGATTCTCAATAATTCAACCTGGCTGCTCGTCCATCTCGGCCGCCATGGGCCTCTCCCTGAAGTCATAGGCTGTTGCGGAGGCCTTCGACACTTTCTGTACAAGCTCCTCCTCGGTGACTTCATCTTCGGATCTGGCGTTGATGGTGACGTGAGCACCGCGAAAATACGCGGAGACGTCACGCAGGTGGGTGGCGCACAGGCCCTTGCGAGTCCCGGGAGCGCTCTCACCCTGCCAATTGATCAGCACGAATTTGGGCAGGCTCGTCTTGGGGTCGTCGACGCGGCAGAACGCGTACATTATCTTGTTGGCGTTGAGGTCCTCGCACATTTCCCCGGGGCCGTCCTCGCCAGAGGACACCAGCTTGAGGTCGAAGGAGTTACCCTCGTAGCCGTACAGCGCCCAATTGACCGGATCCTCTGGATCCAGCACCCGGCGCCACTCGGCCTGCATCGCCGCGCCATGCTTGTTTAGGTTCAGCGTCATCTGAAAGCAGTACAATATCACAACTTTGAAGTGAAAAACGCCCATGCAGCCAAGAAAACGTGCTATTTCACTCTGGACTTTTGATTTTGGACAAAGTGACTACATTCAGCTTCCTTTTCGCTTCCTCTGTCTCTTGGTGTCGTCCTCTCCTTTAAGCACTTCCTCCAACACTCGTGGCAAGTCCTCTTGCAGCAATTCTTCCTTGGTCCGAACAAAATCGCTCTCTTTCCAAGCGAGCCGAAGGCTCCGGATCACTGTACCCATGACCCGGCCCTTGGGGCAGGCCCCGGTCAAGTCATGGCCAGTCACTGGGAAAACCGTCGGCGGCTGCCAGGTGGCCATAATGTTTGCCGCGGACTCCTCGCCACAGTACTTCAGAGTCTCGACAGCGAAGCTCTGACACTGCTTCGGGTTCTTGGCGTCCACAATCAGAAAGTGGAACGGGCGCATAATCTTCTTCAGGTCACTTTTCTTGCTTAGACATTCACGGACGCTTTGACGATGCTCTAGCACGAAGAGTCCGAGGTCTCTCTCAGCCGCCGAAAGCTTCAACCTGGCGTGGAGCATCAGCATCTCCTCCTGGGACCTCAGGAGCGCAGCGATCGACGCCGTCGGCTTCAAGGATCGTGTTTTTGAGATCTTGGCGAACTCCTCTACATCGGGATTGTCCGGCAGTCCGATATATGGGGACAAGCCCACTCTAATCATTTCAAGTGTGATCTCTCCACCGAATCTGCCTTCCAGGATCTTCTTCCACTCGCCCCAGATCCTCTCTCCAGAGATTTTCGCCAAGCCAGAGGCATTGGCGGTGATGGCGGCTATGGTTTCCGACTCGTGAGAGTCCGGAGTCTCAGAGACCCGGCCGAAGAATCTGAAGTAACGCAGGATACGGAGAAAATCCTCTTGGATGCGCTCGCCTGGATCGCCCACAAACCGGACCCTCCGGTTCTTGATGTCGTCGGTGCCACCGTAGTAATCGTAGACCGTCCCATCGAGGTCCAGAAACATGCTGTTGATAGTCAGATCTCTCCTAAAGAGAGAAGCAGAAAATTTTTTTTTAGGTATCAAACACGATTCTTTGTATACAGTCCGATATCTTACCTGCCGGCATCAGTCTTCCAGTCCTCGGTAAATTCGACCTCTTTTGGCCTCCTCCCATCCTCGGTGCCGCGATCGATTCTCAACGTCGTCACCTCATAGTTTTCTCTGTTATAAGAACAACTTTTCAATAAGTTCGTGGGTTCAGAATGCTATAATCATACCTGTCATTTATCCTGGCAGTGATTGTACCGTGCTTCTCGCCACTCTCATTGATTAGTCTGAGGAGCAAACAAGTCCGTCCCTTAAATGTACTTTTTTTCACAGCTCCTGCTCTGCTTGAGGAGCGTGAGAGTAAGACAGTGAGCCCACCTAACGCCCTCGTCGATGAGGAACCGCCTCATTTGCTCCGGCGTGGCCGTGGTGGCGAAGTCTAGGTCATGCGGTGCATCATATCCTGCCAGCAAATCTCTGACCGCGCCACCCGCCAGCCTCAGCTCGAAGTTGTGCTTGGCGAAGAGATCCTTGAGGGCGATGACGTCTTCGCTTGAAGCCAGACGCTTGAAGTTCTCACTGTCGGCCAAAGACATCTTCACCAGGCTGGGCAGCTTCCTCGTCCTAGCCGTGGACAGCGTCGTCAGCCGGTTAAAGGACAACCACGTGGAGCCAGCGCCAATTCTCCTGACAGCGAGCGACCACACTGACTAACTGACTGACCGACCGACCGACTGACTGGTCTTACCTGCTGCTCGCCGCAGCTCTCGTCGGCCGGAGCAATCGGAGATGCCTCGCTGACGCAATCATGGACGGGTCATTTCACGTCATTGCGACCCTTTCCTCCCGCCAAAAAGAGGTATTTTTTCGGTGAAAAAGGCCAAGACTTGGAAGGGATTCCTGGAAGAAAGTCTCTCGTTCAGTAAGAAAAACCAACACCCAAGAAAATTTTGAGTCCTCCTTTTGTTTGCTTTCCGTCAGCTGATACTCGGTGGCACAGAATAACCTACGATCCTGGCCAGCCAGTGGTGCCGGGGTCGATCGCAGCGCTCCCAGCGGTCAATGGGATAAGATGCGCCGGATTTTAAGGACCCGCGACGTCGCACAGACCGGGGCTACACGACCGTGCGATGGCTCCTTGGAAAGCGCTGACAATGCTACACACCAGACATTACCGGCGATTTTCATAAAAATGAACCGTTTTCCCAGATATTTTGTCTCAAGTATTCAATAATTTTTATATGGTAACTCTTCGTTTTGCTTTTCGGTACCATCGGTACCGTCGGTACTGTCGGTACCGTCTTCCAAATGGGTCACAAACCTCACCTTCTGTCTGATGTAAATGAACGGCAACTACTGATCTGTGACCGCAACACAGTCCAAGGGGACTTCATCTTGGACCAAGGACCTCACACCCTGCATGGACATGTAGTCACTGTGTAGGAAGAAATACAAAGCGTTATGTGTATGTCTGACAGACACACGTATGGGCGACACACGCTCATCACGCACTCTGCGCTCATCACGAGGTCCATGCTCATTACGAGGCCCACGCCCATCAAGAGGTCTGTGTTTATCATGAACTCCGTGCTCATCATGAACTCCGCGCTCAAATCGGCTGTGCTCAACTTTAAGAAGTTAGAAATCAGTCGTGCACCCATTGGATTCATTTACTCGCGTACTCACGTAAATGAGGGTATCCCTATTTGGTTGGCATTCTAGAATCAACTCATCTCACTCATCATGTGTGTCCCATGGCCTCTACAAGGCTGGGTATATAAATAAAATTTTGGCTCATAGCATTAAAAAGAAGCTCATGAAACTCATCGAGTTGCCCGTGGTGTGCATCATCACCTCTTTGCAGGGCTTATGCTTGATACGAGAGGTCGAAAAAAAAATCACAAGTGTTGAAAAGACCTTTCATTTTTGGTGATCAAATTTTTTCTCATTATTATTGAAAATTTTGACTTTGTTTAGCACTAACCCCGTAGTAGAAGTACCCCCCTAAGGTACATACGGCCCTCTCGCCTTCAACCTTCGTTGAAGTTCTACTCGAAATTGAAGGTTCCCGGCTCATCTTCCCATGTAGTCAAGGCTCCCACGAATTTGCTCAAAAAAAGTGTCTTCTTTTCCTCTCAGTAATTCAGTTATAGCCCAATTTCTGCTGAAACTGTGCAAATTGGTGCAAAATGCCAGTAATATCTCGTGTACAGCATTGTCAGAGCTTTCCAAAGAGCCATCGCGTGTTCGTGCAGCCCCATCCTCGGCGACGTCGCAGGTCTTGGAAGTTGCGACTTTTCCGCCTTGTCTAGTTGGCGCATCTGTGCTTCATCCCATTGACCCCTTGGAGCGCTGCGATCGACCCCGGCACCATCGGCTGGCCCGGGTCGGCCCTTCTAGGTAGAAGTTATTTTGTGTCGGTGGCAGCGCTGCCGGTGAAGCGACTTAGGGTTGCCACTTGTTCAGGAAGGTAGAAAAAATCATCCACGTTCTACAGTGGGTGGACTTAAAATCTGCAAAAGTCTTTGCTGATGACAATGTCATCAAGAACACCGTAGACGAGGATGTCTCATTGTTCTAGCTTATTGAGGATAACCACTTCTCAAAGTGTTCACCACCACACGACCTACAGGCGAGGCCGAAACCTTTGGGATAACTTGTGGATGAAGTCTGGATGAATGCAGCCCACTCCCACTGCGCAGATGCCCTGAGCTCCTCGATGTTCTTATTGGAGTCATACATGCTAGGGTCTGCAGGAGTTGTCTCGTCCAATGGTATAAGTCTGGTGATGCAGGAGGCCACATTGTTGATGGGCAAAACTCCAGGTGCTTGGACATTCACTCCCGCCAGGTTTCGACTGGCTGGAAAAAAACAGCGCAAAGATATAAGAACCTTATCTCCTTTAGCAACAAAGCACCTCTAAAGAAATAGCTTAAAAACCGCTATTTTTTATCTTTTATGTTTCCAATACTTGTCTGTCGGGAGGAGCAGGATGATGAATGCTGGCTTTCTTCGATTATTGTGATGAGCAAGAATTTTGCAGCTCATTTCAGACAATTCTGAGGCATAGACTTTGATTGGTACGAAGTTTCCTTTCCATTGATGTAAGTTTCAGTTTATTTCAGGCACTAATGATGAATTTATAGGTCGATTTCTTTCAAAGCCAATTCGCACTCACCCTATGCACATCCAGTATGTAGACAATCTTGGTGCATTGACTGGCTTCATTGTAGCACTGTATTTTCCTCATTCTGACTGAGGTCTTACGTTGATGTTTGCGTTAAAGATTAAAGACGCTGTGTACACAAACGAGTGCGTAAAGTTGTATTCTCGAGTACGTACGAGTAGTACAATACAGGTCAATTCTTTATGTTCAAAAAACATCGCCTGGCCCTAACTTCTCTTGGTTGACGACGTCCGACTCAAGGCAATGGTGAGGGAACGACCCAAGTTCAGTCTGTGCAACTGAGTAGGACATCATCTAATGGATGATGATCTTGCGGAGCAACCTGGAGTACTTGGTTAAAAATCGCGCAACTCACAATCACACCCACACACACTCAAACACACACACACACACACACACACACACACACGCAGACCTGGGTGCGTCCACTCAGTGCGTACAGGGATGACGTCAGGGGGGGGACGCGTTACACTCGTGGGTGAGGTGGTACATGTCGTGTCAGTAGCAGGGCCCATCTTGCCATTCGGAGTCGCTTCTCTCCTCGACTTGTTTGTACTGTCTGACACCTTTCTGAGCGGCTGCAGAGCTGCCGCTTTAGCAAAGGCTATCATGACTGGGGAATTTGGTGCAGGGAGAACAGGGACATCAGTCAGGAGATGTGCTTCGAACATCAAGCATTGACTCATCTCATGTGATGCCGAGAGTGATGAGAATTTGCTTGCAAATACGCTAGAGATCTACGGGCTCACTGGTCACTGAATGCCTGGAGTCGTCCAGTGACCCCATGGACACGGCCTCCAAGTATGACTCGCGCTTCTTTCTCTTTTCCGTCGTCTGCTTCACGTCCTCAGCGTTAAAGCGCCGATTGCTGCTCGGAGAGGCCTGAGTAGAAAAGATGTGTCCATGGGTAAAAGTTTGACTACAATTGTGCGATTGCATAAATACTTGTAGTGTCACGATGGATGAAGCCCTGGATCCGTTGATACCATTGGGGTTGGTGCTGGCGGCTGCCTGATCTAGCGAAGACTCCTGAGAGGAGTAGCGGCTGCTGGCGATGGAGCCGACACCGCCCGTGGTGGCGGCCGCCGCGGCCGCCGCCGCTCTCCTGCCGCCGCTGGCCGCGGTGGGCTCCGGGTTGGTGCTGACAACGTCTGGCCGGCCCTTCCGCCTCTTTAGCTCCTGATTGGTCATCCACACCTTAACATAGACCAAATTGTTTATGAGAATGAATGAAAATTTTGACGAGACCGTGCTTTAAGCTGTTCTCAGACCTTCTTCTGATAAAAGCCTTTTATTCCTGGTCTATTGAGGGTCTTTACAAAGAATCCCCTTTCCAGTGCGGCACTTCTAGCTCATCTCTGTATCATGGATGTCTTTTACACTTGTGTCTGCGTACCTCTTGGTAGATCTTGTCCATCTTGTCCATCTCGAGGTCCCCGATCTCGGAGGATCCTCCGCAGCAGCACCCGCAGCACGCGCCCACCAGGTATGAGACGGGAATCGTCAACACGATCAGAAGCAACACCTGTAATATTGGATTTTCTCCTAAGTTGCCCAGGGACCTCGCTAAGGCAAGCAAAGGTTTTTTGCGGATTCCTTGGAGGAATTTTCAAGAGCCACCAACTCACCCCCTCGTCTAAAGCCCTGTACACAGTGATTGTGGTCTCCTCGTCGTCGAACATCGATGTCTTGTAAGACACGTAGGCCCAGAACGACAGCACGGCCGCCACGTTGTGCAGCAACAGGAAGCTGAAGACCCAGCGAGAGATGCACACGACCAGACCGGAGCGGCTCTCCTCGTACGTGCCGTAAAGACGAACAGCGCAAAATCTGCAAATCGGAATTTTGTAGAATTTCGTTAGGAAAATACATACCAAAGCAGAAGAAAACGAACCTACCTGGGCGAGAAGATGAAGAGGAGGGCGGTGGTAACCACGTTGTACAGGAAGATCCTGACGGCTAGGATAGCCACGTGCCACTCTGTGCTCTCTCTTTGCTCTGGCGGGAGCTGGACGACCGAGAATTGTATAACGTGGATTTTAAAATCTCTCTTTCTAACTCTTTTTTTATCATGTTACCTGCAAATCGATGATGAGCAAGGTGATGGAGTAGAACACCGGGACGACGACTACGGAGAAGACGATCCAGAGCCAGGATCCTCGTCTCTGGAAGTCGCTCAGGTGACTGAGGAGCAGGATGATCAGGTAGAGGCTCATGCCGTGGAGTAGATTGCGGAAGCAATAGAAGATGGACCTGTTGTGCGGACTGGTGCTGACGATGTGGATGAAGTACTCGTCGATGTGGTCCTGGTAGAGGCTGAGCAATAACCAGGACAAGACGCATATGCACACCAAGCAGAAGAGGCGCCAGTTCTTCAGTCGGGTGCCTAAGCACATGATTACCATGACCTGCCAGAGGTTTAGGTAGAGTATAAGGGATTTGTACAGAATGTACTACAGAGACACAACACTCTGGCCCAAGACTTCCTGACCACTAAATATGCACCCGTATGTAGTTGATCTCACCAGAACGAAGAAGATTATGAAGAAAAGAATGATGGCACATCTGGTGATGAAGAGGATCAAGTCCAGGGTGGTGAGTTCGTACTTCTCCACCGGGTAGTGCTCCTCAGAGTTGATGTAGTCGTCATAATCGACGCGTATCGAGGGATCCAGAGGCCGAAATCTGTCCAAATCACCTGGCGTTGGATCACTTGTTGAAGAAGCCATGATGAGTATAGTGAATGGCGCCAACTCTCGATCGATAATACTAATGTATCACTGGAGGGAGGACTTGATGATCACACTAGCGCCGTTCACTTTAGGGTCTCTTTTCCCTGAACGCCCTGTACTTTTTAAGGCACTGTTTTTATATAGGCGTGGTTTGAACCATCCCAACCGCTCTCTCAGCTCAGGTAGAGGCTTCGCTCGCTGCCTCAAGCCACTGGTTTTGTCTAGGCACGCACGCACAAACACACACGCGCGCGCAGGCTGACAGTGTGTGCGTGTTCCACACACGCGCACCAGCTCCAGGTAGATGCTTGAATCGTTTTGGTTCAGAAAACCTGTTGTTCTTGAGCTAAATGCAAAGGTCTCGCCTACTCCTGCTCCTGGGGCTGCGGGGGGGGGGGGTCACTCTGGTGTGATATCGCAGTGCGAATTCCGCTGCGGTTGTCGCACGCGGACTACGCGTGCAAAGTTCTTCTTCTCCGCTTTCCGGACGAGGTTGGGAGAGAAACAAAAGGTGGAGGGATCCGTTGCAGCCGTGAACGGCGGAGTAGAATATGGACTCGCTGCACGTGGCCGGAGGAGGCGCTGGGGTCGCCACCGGCGAAGTTGGCCACCGTGAACAGCACTTTAGACTCTGCAGGCTCCTTCGTCCGAAGAAGTCTTCTTTTCCTCTCGTCGTGCTTGATTCGCAGCCTTCTTTTGTGCTTGAAAACTTCCGCCCACTGAAAAAAAGCCTCTGCCTCGTCTATCCTCACTTTTGTGTTTTCTTTCTTTGTTTCTCTTATGGTTCTAGCCTGGAAGATGAGTCAGCGTCGCTGCAAACTTTGCATGCGGATTTGGCAGCTTGAATCAGCGCAGGGTTTTTCGCATTCCGAAGCATTCAGCTGACTGAAACACGATCCTCGCTGCGCGGGCTTGGTCATACCTGGCAAAGACTGACTAGGGAAAGAACAAACCTTGGGACACAAAGGCCACACTTATACAAAAAAAGTCCGAGAAAGGTCGCACTTACCTCGCAGGTTGCGCAAGGCCAACTGAGCCTTAGACTTCGGGCGAAAAACACTTGATGACTCATGGAGGTGCAGCTCCCACGAATTGCTCCTCATACGCAGTTTATGCGTCAGCACCTGGAGGCGGGTGTCAAATAGGGGGGGGTTACCCTTTGCAAGACTTCCCCTGGGCATGAGTGCCGCAATGAAGTTCCTCGTTCCCCTTTCCCGTCCCCCTCCCCCCACCCGTGAGTATGTATGGGGGTTTTGTGACAATGAATTGGTCATATCTGAATGAGTTCAGGCTTCCTGCGATGGCAGCTGCGTACGAGGAGTTGTCATGATGGATATCGCAGTTGCTCTGGAGGCAGCGCTTGACTCCACCAGACACGCCAGAGCGCTGGTACTGAAGACAACGAAGAAGGAAAGGTTGCCGTCACTATTAGAACACTACTGTCCTTATAATTAAACTATGCCTCGTCTGGACAACACTGTGCAAGACTGAGTTCACGCTTCCACAACGTGCACGTACAGGGTGGGTGCAAATTGGAATGTCATCTCAGAGGGTCATAGAACATGCAGAAGTAGAACAACTGCTATGTGTCATGCATGACATTTTTGCAGCAGTTATGTGCACGTGTGATACAATTGCTGTGCATTTATTAAAACAGCATTCAGGGGTGGCCTGAAAAAGTTGTCCGCAGTACTTAGCCTCATATCAAAGTTGGCAACTGTGGCAAAAGTCTCCTGGAAGACAAGATCACAATCAGTATTCGGTTGCGAAGTCATTGATGACAACTTCACACCAACGCCTCAGGAAATTGATCGATCCATCAGTGACCAAAGCAGGATTTTCCACCCAAGCTTTCTGAATGACTTTTCCTCGAGGCAACGGTGTTTCAATAGTGACTGACACAACTTCCTCCCACCAGTGCACGAATCGGGTGATCAGGCTGACCCCTCTATTGTATTGATGACGTTTTTAAAATTGTGACTATTAAGACTTTAAAGAAAATATCTTTTGTTTCGCCCGCGGTCATACTTGAATAACCCTGTAGAGGCAACTGAGCGGTAAATAAGGAGTGTTGCCCGTTCTTGCTAAATGAGCTTTTTGGACGAAAAATTAAGGTAATTCCATGTGTCCAAACTTGCTTCCCCAGTCCTCGGCGGCTAACATCATCAAGACCAATAAGACGTGTAGCGAGGCCAGGCTCATGGTGTGCTGCTCTACAAGAGCTCAACACCGGAACTGACACTGGAATGACCTTGCTTTAATTTTGCGCCAAAGAAATACATTTGCGCAGTTCAGCGTAGTCAAGACCAAATCACAGGGGTGAGTAAAGCAGCTGAGACGAGGTCTCAGCTGCTTTATCAGATCTTTCATCTGACGGTTCATTGTCGACATCATGGTGATGACACAGTTGTAAAGGCATAAATGTAAATCATCCCCTCACAGGCTTATGCGTAAAATCCTCTCTTTAGCTCCTGGATCAGGATCGAGAAGAAAGTCACTTATGTCCGGGTACCCTGTGTCCTTACGATAACGATACAGCGCAAGCGACCCAGGACAAAGTGCTCATAACCCAAGCAAAGTACGCTTACACCAGAACTTTTTAGAGTTACGTGCCGCGGAGCTCGAGTAGTAGTGGCTGACAAGCTTAAAAAATGCCCTCGTTCTTAAGAGACTAGAGACATGATATAATTGGCATCTTCTGGAACAAATCAACGTAATCTTAAGGTAACTTAGATGGT
>JAAUXU010012102.1_pt1 | contig 46834 bp, 46 predicted proteins | sample 7278151 | NCBI WGS metagenome assembly JAAUXU01 (sample SAMN14350113, study PRJNA611818) | marine sediment metagenome | isolation source: surface marine sediment (1.8m) | place: French Polynesia: Moorea | collected 2018-08
AGATTTGATGCTCAGGTACAATGTTGAGTACAGAGCTTCATTGCGGGGCAGCCCATTTTGGTGCCAGAATGCTCAAAGTGAGCATTCTGCATTGAGCATGAGGCCGAGAATTGCCGACTGTCGGCAATTCGCGGCCTCATGCTCAATGCAGAATGCTCACTTTGAGCATTCTGGCACCAAAATGGGCTGCCCCGCAATGAAGCTCTGTACTCAACATTGTACCTGAGCATCAAATCTACATGTTCCACCTCAAAATGTCCAAGTGTAGCGCATGAGCTGTAGTCATGCCCGTGGCTAATCTTTACGCCAAGGACTGTATACTAATAGCAGCGTCAATCGCGGGGCACCAACAAGTACGAAGACCAATTTTTGTGCTGATCTTAAGGAGGATAACACGGGTAAACAGTATATTTACACGCAAAACGATGGTGAACAAAAGTCAGTGTTCCTCGCCCGCCTTTTTTTATACTTTTTGGCTTCAACGTCAATGGAGACCAGACAGGACTTGGAGTCCTACATACATTGATGATGTCTTTATGACATTCCAATCCTCAGCGCAGGACCATCACTTTGCAAGCTCAACGTCCCTATAGAACATTGATCCTTTTTCTGCACCTATTTACGTCTTCTGCTTTGGATGAGATCCATGGGGTGCCGCTGGATTTGGGTCTTAATGGACTGTATCAGGCGCAGGTCCTTCTTCGCCAGCTGCCCGATTGTCCTCCCGGCACCTTGTACGCACATCCTGGACAGTTTTCTCATGGACATTTGGGGTTGCACGGGAAAAAAAAGCTTGAGAGTTACCGTACCCGCACAAACTGAAAGTGCTCTTGAATTGAAAGTGCTGAGCAATAATAACCAGTGGAAATCAGAAAAATGTGAAAATAGCAACCGCTGTCGTGTAGAAACCGTGGTCAAGGTGACTTGTATGAAACCAGGCCACCCAGTGGAGGACGCTAAAGAAAAGGTTGCCAAGATAGGTTGATGAAGGGGAGACAGAGGAGAATGAAATCCTCAGCGTGGGTGATGAAAAGGCTTTGATCATTGTACTTTTCTACATCTGACTGGCTGTGTCTTGAATCTAAGAATAGAAACTGCTCTCCAACTGTAACCACCTGAGCATCTGGAAAATTAAATAGCAACCACGGCTTCTATTTGCGTGGGTGCGGTATGTAATCTTTTGCACGGTTTTCCCGTGACAGGCCTGGAATGTATGCTGGACTCAGTAGTATAACAAAGGGTATAAGTGCATTTGTGTTTAGTTACTTACTACGGTACAGGCGTAAAATTGACAACTCTTGGTCTTCATTGCACTTTTTCCTGCCTTAGAAACTGGTAGCAGGAGCTAAAATCCTTCGTCGCGTAGCCCGAGGCAACCATGATCCGATAGATTTGGTGAGCAAGCGAACCCAAGGGCGCAGCAGCTTTCACTCTCGTCGCCGCATCTTGAGCTAAGCCAAGGTCTTTCACCATCAAAGCAGAACCAAATCCGCCCTAAAAATACATCATTCATTCAATCATATCAATTGAAAACATGCCTAGACATAGCACTATATCACAATGTCGACGATTTAAGTTTTGTACACTGCATACGGAACATTTCAGGAGCAATTCCGGAAGTCGGAAGGGTAAAAACTTTTTTAAACATAGGGTCAAACGAGACTCTGCACAATATAGGGTGAGTTGGGAAAGGATCGAAGTTCATTTTCTCAGCGCATGTGGAGAGGTTTTGGTGCAAGGTGAGGAGAGAGGCAGAGAGAGAGGGAGAGAGAAAATGACCTTGCAGTATTTTTGAACTTTTTACCTAAACAGAGCATCCACTCGAACAATGTTATTCAATATTAGTTCAAACTATTATCTGTATTGCTTGCTCTTTATTGAAGAGGCATTTGTTCGCACAAGTTCAAATAAACTGCTCAGAGTTCGTCAAGTCAGAAAACAAGGCAACAAAAGGGAGGAGGAGGAGCAGCAAGATGCAACTAGGGGTGTATTTCAAGGAGAAAACCTTGAGTTTTGGAATTCCGGATTGGAGTTTTGAAAAACCGACTCGGCTCAATCGGAACTTGAAGTTTCAAAGTTGCTCTTAACTAGAAACCGTCTAGCAGGGTGGCCAAAATTTGGTGATGACTGTGCTCAGTCACCAAGATGCAACCCCCAATTGTGTTGCATGGCTTTGGATTTTTGGGAATTTCCTCAGACAGTTATGCTACAGATCCCCAAAGTTGTGCCACATTGGCTATTTATGTAGTGTAGGGGTTGAGCTGAAACAAGCTTCTTTGTATTGCCAGACTGACTGGTCCAGGAGAAAAAGTTATTTAACAAAAAAACCTTGGCTGTCGGCATGTTCCATAAAAAAATTTTGAGCAAGCTTTTGAGACCCCTGCTTAGGATCCCTTTCAGCCCCTTGACTGCTATAGAGGGTGGTTCGCTCTCGATGATACACTTCCTAAACAGCCCATATTTCCTGTTTGTAGTGAAACTAAGCTCTTATTGGTGGCTTGGTCTACTGGCTCAACTAGTGAGACACACTCATGCAAGGGATTGTTTTGATCAAGCCAGTGACATGTTAGCAACCCCATGAAAATGGCTGAGATCTGAACCGCAATTCTCACACTGTCTGTGCGAGGAAAGAATCTGACAGAAATCTCACGTGACTTGGGCTGCTCCCACTCAACTGTGTACAGGGTTGTCAAGCGTGGGACCATAGAGACTGTCCCAAGGGTAATGCTGAAGCCTGCAAGGCCAGAGAACCTTGTCAGGTCGGTCGAGGAGGCTGTGGACAACAGGAGGGGGAAGGCAACAATCCAGGGCCCGGCCTGTGAGTTCACCATTGACAGGACCACCATGCGGTGCATCCTTCATGAGGATCTTGACCTCCACACATTCAAGAGAATCCCGAGACAAGCCTTGACCCCCGTCAATTGCACCAAGAGGCTGGGGCGTGCAAAGATTCTTCTAAACAAAATGAAGAAAAAACCTGCCAGAACCGTCAATGTCTTCTCAGACAAGACCCCCTTTTCACTCAGTGAGATCATGGCCTCTGACTCTGGCTGGTACCTGGCTGAGGCCGTGGGGGCAGCTGATAATGATGTGGCCCACTTCTTCAAGAAGCAGCACTTTGCATCACTGCAGGTCCTTGCCATTGTGGCTTCTGACAGAGGCAAATGCCCCTTATCTTCCTCAGGGACAACGAGAGGCTGACGGTGAAGACATACATGAAGTACCTGAAGAAGCAGGTCTTTCCCTGGGCCAGGGCAACATACGGGGACCAGTGGTGGTGGCAGCAGGATGGAGCAAGTTGTCACACTGCCAAGGCAATGCAGCATTACCTGGCTGCTAAGATGCTGTACTTCTTCCGCAAGGAGAAATGGCCTCCACACTCCCCCGACCTCTCACCACTCGACTTTGCCATATTTGGGCGGTTGAAGGGGGAGCTCTCAGGAGTCCAATACTGCACAAAGGAGCAGTTGAAGTCAGCTATCATCACTGTCTGCAACAACCTCAACCAGAATTTCATCGAGTCCTGCCGCAAGTTCAGGTCAAGGCTGGAACAAGTGTTCAACGCACATGGAGGCTACATCAAGTAGGACAGTGCCATTACTATGTAGTCTGTGTCAAAAATAAAGTTTGACTTTGCTCTGTCCAGTCATTTCCAAGAAATAGATCATGATGCAGTTGTACTCCAAGTGTATCGTCGAGAGCAAACCACCCTGTACAGTGAAAAAGTCCCCTTGATAACTTCAAAATGATGGACTCCAGTGAATTGACCATAAAATGCATAAGTATTCCTCAAGCAATTTTATAGTGACCTTCACTTTAGAAGCCCCCACCTAAAGTGACTCCTACAGGGTGCTCCACTATATAGCCCATTTGACACTATTTTAGGGATCTGTAGCATAATTGTCTTAGGGACTTCAGGAAATCCAAAGCCATGCAACACAATTGGGGGTTCATGACTACAATATGGTGACTGAGCAAAGTAGATATTCATAAATTACCTAACTACCGTCTAATCTATATTCATCAAACTTTGAGCTGGTTCGTGTTTTGGTTTTGAACAAAGTCGAATTAAAGTTGTGCCGAAGGTCCAAAACTCATCTCAAATCCAACGCGACTTGAACTCTAATACACCCCTAGAAACAACACGAACTGAAAATGAATGAAACAAAGGTGGTGGTGAAAGCTCCAAGTTCCTACTGGTAGCGGACTTATTGATAGTGAGGGATAATTAGCTTTTTGTGTAGCATGTGCCTCATATAGCTTGCTTGAACAATTTATTCGACTACAGCCTACCTTAGTCATGGTGCAAAATTTTGATATTGTTCATTCAAATCGACCCTTTATACCCAAACTCTATATGCCTGATTTGCCTTTTGTCAATAACATTTCTCACAAAACTTCTTTGGATGTTGTCTCAAAGGGTCAAAGGCTGATAGCAGGTCACACAGCACAGTTTGCAAGGGAATCACAAATGAATAGCGAGTGTCAGCTTGAGACTTGAGTCTTTTTTGTCAGAGCCTTCGAACTGTCATTTGTGTATAGCACCTGCAGTATCACAATGCGAACCCCACCAAGTACTCTGCCGCGCAGCTGCCAGGGCATAAAGGGCATAACTGCTAATGACACCGGTGGCATGCGGCCATTTTTTGGTTCTCCGATTTAAACTTTACTTCGCACCAAAGTGTTAAAGTTTATGCCAAGGCAATGTGGTGGAAAGTAAAACTTTGATCCTTCCCTAACTCACCTCTATTCATGCATCTTGTCTTAATTTATGACCTGATGTTTTAGAACTTTTTTACCCGTTAAAATCCGGAAATTCTAACTGAAATCCGCGCACTGCTCAGCATCTGCTCAATTCCAAAAGGCAAGTTCTTACCATGTAGATAGATATCCCTACCTGGTAATTGTTGGACGAGGGCACGTTTTCCATGACACCTGGTACCGGGTTATAAGTATCAACTGCCCAGCATCGACCGGAGGCATTGCTTAAGATGCCAGCCAAGAGCTTAGGATCCAGTCCGAGGCTGAGGAAAGATTACTCTCTTATGATGACTGAATGCTTTTTTGCCACAACTCTTACCTTTCCCCCAGACCCATCGTCTCAGATACCCCAATCATAGAGATGGCGAGCAACATGTTATTGCAAATCTTCACAGCCTGACCTGTGCCCACCTGTTAACAAGCTTGCGTTTGCATTGAGTCAACTCTGAAAAGGTCATTGTCATGATCATCACCTGCCCGCAATGAGTGATGCTCTTGCCCATACCAGCGAGGATCCCTTCAGCTCGAGAAAAGTCTTTCTCTGTTTGCGCCCCGACCATGAACGTCAGAGTGCCGGCGGCAGCAGCATTGACGCCTAAAAATATTAACTATATACTATCGATGCATAGTGAAGTATTATATGAACCCGAGCTGGACCTGCACGAGGGATACAAAATGATCCGAGTGCTGTGAAGTCCAACGAGGGTCAATATGGTACACAATATGCGTCGTTAATTTGTAATTCAACGCACGATTTCTGGAATGTTTTCCCGCTTTCTTGACACTTCCCAAATAGTTGAAAGAGGTGAACTTGTGTCAGCTGAACATGAGGCAACTCAATGCAAGGATGGAGCACCCCTTCACCATCACCATGGGCGAGTCTAAGAGTGGTGATTCACAATATGTCCCTCGGGGGGGGGGGGGAATAAAGTCGTGAAGGAAATATAGTGCAAGAGTATTTCCCGCTAGACAGTAAATAAGCGGGGAAATATTCCGGAAATCGTGCATTAAATTCTTCTTTAACAAGAACTTGCGTCACGTTCTTCCTCACCTCCAGACACCGGAGCATCGACGAAGGTCAAGTCCTTAGAGGACGCTATGGAGGCCATCTCTTTGCTGAGAGCCGGGTCGACAGTGCTGCTGTCGATCAGTAGAGATCCAGGGGCTGCCGTAGCTACTACTTCATCGGCGTAGACACGACGCACGGCAGAATTGTCTGGCAGCATGGTGACGATGACGGCGCACTGAGACGCCACTTCGGCGGCCGAGGAGGCAGCTGCGGCGCCATGAGCCGTAATCAATGAAACTGCCTTTGAATCGACGTCGAACACCATCAGTTCGTGGCCCTGCAACAGTAAGAGGAAATGAAAATGGCACGGTTAAAATAGGGAGTCAACCCTCCTTCAAATGACATATAGCGATTTGTACAGTCTATATGGGATTCAGGTTTCGCCCTCCCGCCGTCAACAATGAACTGGGCCTAAAGAAAGCTGGTTTATCGGCGTTTAGAAATGATTGACGTGATTATTCCTTGGAGAAAGTATCTACTGCCCATAGGAACATTTTAGTGAAACGAATTTCTCTATGGACTCTGGTGTGACGACCACATCAAACGACGTGTGTTTGTGTGTACGTGGGTACCTGCCACCGCTGAAGGTCAAGCCTTTCGGTTGATCCAGTCAAGGCCAATAATAGACACGCAGTGAACAAATGGGACTATGAGAGTACCTTCCGGGGAAACTCAGCGATACGAACTTACCTTTTCAATAAGATTCTTTGCCATGCCACTGCCCATGTTCCCTAGCCCGATGAAGCCCACGCGCTGTCCTCCACCCAGGCATGAGGTTGCTGAATAGGAGGAAAAAGAAATCTATATCGTCAAGAACAAATACAGTGCATAGAGAACAAGTTATTCACTGCTATAGTATTTCCACTATGATACCTGAGCATGCTGGCCAAGACACGGGTGCGACTTTAATCTCGTTCCAACTGGAATGAGGTCATACAAGGCCGCAAAAGGATTGTGTGTAAATACCATTAAAAATGTGGGAAGTGCATTTTTTTCTTAGTGGAGAGCTTGCATTATTTCCGGCTCCCTATTCCAAGTGATCGACAAGTGATTTGATCTGTTCCATCTTGACATAGACAAACGGCTTGAGACAACGCGCAAACATTACCGGAGAAGCATCGGGCGAAGCCTTTGGTGATACCGGAGCTGAAAGCGCGACCAACGGTTTGGAACATCATGGGCACTAAGTCTTCAGCGCCTTTACCGGCTGATTGATCGATGCAACGCACTTTGTAACTGATTCGGACTCCCAAAGTCACTGAATTGCTAAGTGTCTCTGACAGTTGTCCTGTCAGCTGCGTCCTCGTCCGTGCGTAGCAGAGAAAAGAGAGGAGAAGAACGAGCTTGTGCCGATTGAAAGTGACACGCAAAGTCCACAGCTGAGTCAGCTGCCATTAAGCCCCAACTGGTGCCAAGCACTGTACGTCTCCTCGCTTTTTTCATGGGTCACCAGCAGACTGGTCACTGTGATCACCAGCTGACTGGTCACCATTTGGGGCTCAATGGCAGCTGATTCAGCTGTGGACTTTGCGTGCCCGTTTGGGTGAGGAAGCGCTCTCTTCTCCTCTCTTGTCTCTGGGGTGCACAATCTCCTGCAGTGGCATCAACAGGCTCTTCGTACTAACTGGGACCACTGCGACGTCAATATGTACCTATCACCGACTGACATCAAGGCAGCTTCCTTGGACTGACATAGGCTAAGCCGAGTAGCGACCCATGTGCGACTCTAGCACCATGTCGGAATCCGACGGGAGCCTTTACCCGGCGGAGGACAACGTCACCGTCTGCGGCTTGTGCACCTTTCAGCCCCCTGACGCTCCGGGACCTTGTCAACCGATCGTGCTTCCTTGCCGTCGCGCATTTTGCCGTAGGTGCCTGGCCTCATTGCTCCAGGCCACCGCTGCCAAGTGCAATGATCGTTGTAGCGAAAGAAACAACCAGGACGACGGAGTCGACGGCAAGGACAAATGTCGAACGGTGCGAGATGGACAAGGCAACTTGCCGGAAGTCAAGACTGACACTGCGATTCTGCAGAGCTGGAAGGCCCAGTCAGTCATCCCCTTCCGCGTCGGCCTCAAGTTCATCGAGGCCACATCGACGTCACCCTCTACTTTTCATTCATCCGTTGCGAAGAGAATCCATCGGATCCCGCCTTCCACACAAAGGACTGATGAGCTCAACCCCGTCACCAACGGTAGGGTAGTTTATGAAGCCATCAGCGTTAACTTCCTAAAAGATTTTTTTAGAACTCAAGCCACGCAATCCTATCATGCAACTGCCGCCACCTACCCTCGACGAGACTTTGCCTTCGATGGAGGAGGAAGTATTTGTGACTCGTGTTTGGAGCCAAGAGAGTTTCTTCGTACAGCGAAAATCCGACTTTCATGAGATCTGCACCCTCTCCAACCTGTTAAATAGAGAGGGAGACTCGACGGTTCACTTGGATCGCCCACCATTGCAGGGAGAGTACTTGATGGCCAAGTTCAGCCAGGACTGCTCGTGGTATCGATGTAGGGTGGATTCAGTCCTTTCGCCTGATAAGGTCGTCGTCTTCTACGTGGATAGTGGGGAGAGGGAGCGTTTGCCTGTGCAAAACCTTCGGCCTCTGCCCCCTTCTGTGTACGAATTTCCCATTTTTGGCATCGAGTGCTGTCTCGCGCTTGATCCAGCAGCCATCGTCAACAAGAAGTGGTTCCCCAGAGCATCGACTGTGTTTAAGTTGCTCTTCAACTCTGAACGGTATTATATGATCAATCTGGTCCTATTCCCTTTCTCATGTACTTTCTCTTATATTCTTAGTTCTTCCTTCTTGATGAGGGCTCTGGGGCGTCGGAACGGTTTGATGGAGGTGACCCTGGCCCTGCGACCATGTCCTTACATTGACGGTGATGCGCCAATCAGCGCTTCCGATATCTTGACTTTCCTTGGTCAGACCTAATGGATAGCGTCGGACGCATACATGGACTTGCACGTGTCGACTGCATCATTTCAGGTTTTATCGATGGGCCACCTCCACTCATTCCCAGTCGTGTGAGGAACAGAAGAGTTCTGAAGATGAGAGAATTCCTGTGCCACAGCACCAAGAAGTATAGGGTCACTATTTCCTACGTCACGAGGCTATCGCTGTTCTACGTTCATTTAGCCGACAAGCAACAGATCCTGCAAGAGCTGCAACGAGACCTTGATGGATTTTACAAGGAGGTAAGGCTAGGCAGGGATTTCTGAGTAGTCTTTGCTGTGTCTGAACTTTGTCACATATATCTTGCAGTACGGGGATATGATGAGAGTCGGTCCGCTAGCTTCGGGGATGATAGTCGTGGCAGAATTTCCTCAAGACAAAAAGAAGTATCGGGCCAAAGTGGTTGAGGTGCTCACTCCAAAGTCGATCCGAGTCTACTTTATCGACTACGGGAACGAATGCAACGTGCCCTGGACCAACGTATTTAAACTGCCTGACACATTTCTGCAGGAGCCGGAAATGGTAAGTCCTAAGGATACTTCACACAGGCTAGCACTGCACCATACGCATGCAGGGATGAAGCGTCAGAAATTTCCGCCGGGGAAAATGGGCTGCATATGATGCAGTGGGAGCCTCCGGTATGAAATCTGCATGAAATCGATCATTGGAACTCTAACAAATAAGGTTCGGTAGTGTGATCAGCTTTGCGCCAGGGAGCCCGGAGTGCTGAGACTCTTAGCGGCCATCACACCCTGCGAATGTCTGCCGCACCCCCACCCCCCATATTGATGAAATCGGCCAAAAAGATCCTCCGGAGGGAATTACTCCCGCCAGAGACAGTATCGTCAGGTGATCCAACATCAGGACGTTGACCTGTCCTGTCACCAGCAACAGAAGTGCTTAAGCAGTGCAATACTCTGGTGAACTGGGCAAAAGCACAAACACCATTTCCAAATCAAATGCCCGGGTGGTCTAGTTTGGGTTTGAAAAATGTTCATTTTCCACTTCATTATACCATGATACATTATATGGTTCTATTATTCTGTTCCGTCATATTTTAGGCTCTTGAATGCTCGCTGAAACTAGTGGGGGAACCAGATCTGACGAGTGAGGAGCAAGCCCAATTCTTCTATGAGTTGACCTCCGACCGTCTGCTCTTAATGTCGTTCGAGCCTCCATTGCAGCACGGCCGTCCCGAAGTTATTCTTGAAGACATTGCACGAGCTAGCAATATCAACGACGAAGTACAAAAGTACCTGGACTCCTGCAATCAGAAGGAATGTAGTCTCGACGATTTCAGCAGCGATACCACGCAGTCACCCCGAGAGTATGTCGTCACGCATCTTGAGTCGCCTTCAGAGGTCTGGGTGCGACCGATGTGGCTAAAAACTTCGTGGGCCAAATTTGAACGTTCACTTCGGTTACGTGACGATGCAACATCAACGGAGACTCACCCGGATCTCTCTGTCGGCTGCTCGGTGATGTTGAAGGTCGGTGGGAGGCACCTTTACCGCGGTAAAGTGGAAGAGGTGGTCGGCGAGGATGCTACAGTGAGGCTTGTGGACGTTGGCAAGAAAGTTCAAGCTCCACTCTCAAGCCTTCGTCCTATGGCTGAAGAAGTTGCTCAGACAAATGCCTTTTGCCACTGCGTGTCTCTGAGTGGAGTCAGGCCAGTCGGTACTAGCGACGGTAAGTGGAGCATGGTGGCCAAAGAACGGTTCGCAGACCTGATCAAGGAATTGCGGAACGTCTATATCACGCTGCAGGTGAGATGCAGTCAACATGAGACAGCACTTTTATGAGCGCATAATTTTTTCTATGCAGGGTCAAGCATTTGAAGAAGACGGTATTAGCAAACTTCCTGTTCAGATGCAGTACAGCGAATACGTGACAGAGGATCCTTTTCTCGTCCCCAAGAAAGTAATGGTGGACTTCGCTGCCCGACTAAAACTTGACGGACTGGTGTTGACATGCCAGAATTCCTGGGAGCGTTCAGGAGAGGTAATCCTGCGAGCCAGCATCTCATGCGATATTACGTGTAACATTTGTTCCTAATTACGGGCGGTGCCTAATACTGCTGTATAGCAGTATTAGCTACTTAATGACTTGAGGTTCATTGCCGGTTATATCAGGTTTCCGGGGAGGAAAGTCTTCGTGGATGGTGCGAGGAAGATCCTGGTCCTGGATGCAAGTCAACTTTGTCTAACCTTCAAGAAGGGTGCCAAAGTGCTCAGTGGCTTCCGCCATTGTTGCAAAGTCCATTGCACGCCCAGTTTCGCGCAAAAGTGACTTACATCGATGATGAGGCTCAGATCTATGTCCAGACGGCGGATCATGCTATCAAGGCTCAAGATATGGAGGAAAAGTTAATGAAAGCTGTTGCAGGCTCTCTTGGAGAGGGTGAAAGTGAAGATGAGTGGCAGGAGGATGATATCTGCGCCGCTGAGTACTCTTTTCCGACGGCAACAACTTGGTGCCGTGGCAGGGTGGTCAGGGTGCTAACTGACCATGAAAAGAAGACGTTTGATGTCCTCTTTGTGGACTATGGGGAAAGAAGGCTTCTGTCCACGAAGGAAATCAGGCGGCAAATACCATTGGAGCTACTATCTGTACCTATACAGGTATGGCGAACATTTTCTCTCAAGAGTCTACTGGTATCTCTATGTTTCCAAATACTCATTTTTTCAAAAAATCGAGATTTGAATGCTTGAAGTGAGCAACCAGCAATCCCTCTTTGTACTCATAGTTTCCCCTCACATAGCCCTTGAACGCCTCCATCAGAAGTGAAGCTCAAGACGAAATTTTGAGGACTGCAGTTGCTTAAACTGAAACGCCTTGATTCCTCCCATCAAACCATAAATTAATACTTCTTCTGTCCGTGAATTAGTGACTTGTTTAGGTCTCTTAGCAAAATTATTGACTGAAGTTCTATAACATTGTGACCCGTGCAAGTAGCACATGCAGGTGTAGTTATTTTTCATGGCAGGCCCTTCTGGAACCAGCTGAACAACTTGTTGCCGATAATGTCGAAGTTCAATGTTGTCATTTTCTCTTGTCTCTTTCCGCCTGCTGGATCATGACATGTCACGTGCAGTTGATATTGGGTGTGGATGACCGCAAAACAATGCAAAACCAAATCTTGATGATGTCAAGCGTGCACCTGTGATGCAGTTTTTGCTCCAAGTGTCGGCCAATGGAAAGCTCAAGGAGGGTTCCTCCGTGAGCTGCATATTATTGGGAGAAAGGGGGAGATGTTTCTGATGGCACTGACCGTGTTTCTTGCTGCTGTGGCTTTTCCCTGTTGGGATCTCAATTGTAACTCAATGTTTTATGGGAAGATTGGCATACGGCTCTTGTGGTGCAAGAGCCGCCAGCACGGCAGAAGAGCAAAAATTGGCCACAAGGAACTCTTGAAAGAAAATCAATTAATGTTGATAGTGAAGATTATACAAGTTACCTGAAGGAAATGTGCTCCCTGCAGTTTTAAGCCCAGAGGTAGCAAAAGATTGCAGATTAAGCTGCAATAAGACAATTCAACTCCCCACGACACATTGGCAGAAAAGGTGACAGAGGAGCGGCCAAAAGAAAGGGGGAATATCAAGTTGGTCATGCAATCACCAAATTTTCCACGCTAACTATGTCTTGGACATAGGAATTTTTCAATGCCTGCAAAGAAGCTCCCACCGCAATCGACCAGTTAGTACTGATCTTCGTGAAGCTAGCTTAAGAAAAAAGGGATCACACCATACCGAATGATGTATTTTTGAGCAACCATAAGATGATGAAAAGCTCAGTGCTTGTGATAGGGAGCAATTCTTATAAACTTCCACACATACGCAAAGGTTACAAAATGACGATGCTCTACCAGAAGTTGTGACTTGCGATCATTTGGACATCCAAGAGCCATCATAACTGTTCAATAGGGACAGTAAGTGAATTCTTCAATCATCAGAATTAATAAAATACTTGAGTTTTCTTGCCGGACGCCTCTTATTCTCGGACAGGAGTACTCGAGAAGTTCAGTGGGATGTTCGTTTGTCGAGGGGTGACCTTTCGGGGTATTGCGAAACCAGTATTGGATGTAGACAAAGTCTACTTCTTTTTGCACCAGTCTGCATACCACTGTACTTGGGTGAACTCGGCTGTCCCACTCGTTCCCCGTAATTAACACCGTGATCATTTTATAATGACCATCAATACATTCTAAGCTTTGACCTCGATACATTTTAAGCTGTAACCTCGTCCGCCAAGGTGGCGTCGTCTTTTCGGATGATGGTGTCATCGTACACGAAAGCTGTGCTTTGGCTGCTGGGTGTGGATGAGCCCTAAACAGTGCTGCTACTGACAGTGGTTTTGTTTTGGCTGTAGAACAGCTGCTACCCAACTAAAATTCAAAAAGTCGATTCTCAAATTCAAGCACAGTATGAAAAAAAAAACAGCAAGAAACTCGACTTTTCACGTGCAGGTGCTTCGTTGCAAGCTGGCGAATGTAGTACCTGTGGGAGGTCGCTACGAGAAGAAATTTCTGGACGAAATTCACCCGATCATTATGGACAAGGAAGTGATGGTGGGCGTGACGCTGGAGGAGAAGCGATTCCCATTGCCGGCCATCATTCATCTAGTAGAGGATGGGACCAGCCTAGAGAGGAAGTTTTGTGATTTGGGGTAAGACAAAGTCAGGGAATGAGGAAGCAGCGTAATTACTCTAGATTCTTGTTACTCGTAGGGCTTGTGAGAGGATGAAATCCCGACAGCAGTGGTATGATCCAGAGGCAGTGAAGCGACAAGAGGCGATGGCTTTGGGTATTCAGCCTGTCACACAAGACTAGGCGGTCAATTGCGTTACTCCAGGACCATTCAAGAGCCTGGGGGCTTTTTTTGGAATCAGTCTTCTGATATATGTGCTTGTGCGAAGCACAAGGTTGTTTTGACTTCAAATTTTCATATGTGACGCTTCAGAGAATCTATGGAACACTTATACCGTATTACTTTAAGTGAGAAAGAGCAGGGTGACACGTTAATGCATCTATTGTAACCAGTCCGACTTTAACAGAGTTTTCTTGGAAGAAAATAGGAGAGCTGCGTCGCAATTTTATAGTATTATTCTTAACTTGTTCTTGTTGTATGTACACATATCACGATGGGAGGATAATGAGAAATCCAATTCATAGTATAGTGCACAAACTTGTTGACGACGTTAGCTAACATTAGCTCAAGTCCCTGTCTTCCAAGAAACGGTACTCAAACGTGAAGCCTTCTTTTCTTCTCTGACCCCACTTCTCGAAATCAAAGTAAATGTAGGTGCCCTGAAAGAGATGGGACATTTCGTTAACATCTAGTCAATGCAACAACTACAATGTCAAAAGTTGAGTTGTTGGCAATGAGCAAAGTCTACATATCTGCAGAGTCCGCAGCTGAGTAACTTTTTGCCATCTCAACAGTTCAGATAAATCAAGATTGCAACTCTGCAGGCCTGAATATTGCGGGGCAAGAGTTAGCTGCATAGTCTGCAAAACTTGGTGTTAGGACTACTTGTACTACATATGTGCAAACTGCAAAGTGAATGATGACGGGGAGATGAAAGCAGTATCGTTGTGCCCACAGAATACCGTTATGACCACACTGCACTGGGTCATCCTGCTTCTCTTACCTGCTCATACTCATCATTGATGATCTTCGGCTCCTCGTGGCGCTGAAACCACATCATGTACTTGGTGTGGAACCTCCAGGACTGCTTTTTGAGCGCCTTGGCGGCCAAATACTGCGCCTTCGTGCCCTCCATGTAGTAAAATATAAAGAAGAGCGTTTCCGTGGACAGCCGCAAGAAAAACTCGACCGAGTCGGACCCGGGCGGGGGCAGCTGTGGATAGTAGGGCGGCGTTGTGCACGGATTCCGCGGCAGGTAGGGCCGCAGCCGCTCAGAATCGGACGGGTGCGGCATGTGCTCAAATGCGGCCTCCAGCATCTGGTACTGGAAGCGGGTCTCCTTGTTGAGCGGCACGGGCCCCAGTGGTGCCACGCCCAGCAACGGCAAGATGTGCGCCTCGCCTGTTGCGGCCGATGATGAAGTTGACGAGGCTGCAGCAGACGCGGCTGTAGACGACGGCGCTGCCCCAGGTGCCAGAGACGACGGCGGTGTCGTTTGGCCTTTGCTAAACAAGCCTGAAAAAAGTTCAAGTGATCCAACGTCAGTAAGACAGACAGGTCATACTGTTGCTAGATTTTACCTTGCGACATGTTAGCTGAGACGGCTGCAACAGAGTCACCTCTTTGCTGTTGCGTGTTGAGGGCATCTTGGGCCATCGACTTGAGGCTGGGCATCCCTTCCTGACCGTTGGTGCTGCCATGGGGATGCGTATGTTGATGTTGCATGGATGCAGAGGAGGACGAAGCGAAGCTGTTGCTGGCGACGGCGTTAGAATTGCTGTTACTCACTGTCAGGGGAGAAAGGTTGCTCGTCCGAGAAGAACCACTGTTGCCTAACTTGTTCAGCTCAGACAATGACAAGTGCCCTGAATAAGAAAAAGAACGTTATCTCATGTCCCTTCCTATCAGGCCAAGAGGGTCTCTTACCATTCACTTGGACTGCCGCCGCAAAGTTAGGTTGTTGCTGTTGTTGCGCGCTGGCCGACGCAGGTGACTGGTTGCCAGCTGAGGACACGCCGCTATGATGTTGTTGGTTCACATGGTTGTTGATCAGGACGCCTCCCGAGCTGGGAGACGAGTTGTTGGGTGTTGATGAAGAGGAGGAAGTGATCAGCTTACTGAGGGCCGACGGCGGCGCCCTTGCCTGAGAAGACGCCGACGTCGAGGAGGACAAATGCTGTTGCTGCTGTTGGTGACCCGGGAGAGTGGAGGAGCTAGCCGAGATCTGGGAGTGGTGATGGTTGTTCAATACCGCCGGCGTCGACGAAGTGTTGTTGTTCGCCGACGTGACGGAGGACGCTGTTGAGCTCGGGAGCTGCTTTGGTGCCGAGGATGCCGCAGGGAAGGAGAGTGACGTTGGTGACGTGGTGGGCGTGCTGTTCCTGTTGCCCGTTCCTGCTATCGACGTCGCCTTGGCCTCTTCGCTCGATGACTTATGCCTCCGCTTGGAGTCATTGTCGTTGGAATGGTTGTGCGACGTCGGGTACGGAATGGGTGAGCTGGCAGAGTTGGTGGACATCGTCTCGGACGTCTCCGAGACAGAGTTCGTGTTATGGTCCTGAGCGCCGCTCGTTTGAGACTTGTCCCGAAAGTTCTGTCAACAGCAATGGTAGAAAATGATACAGATAAAAACCTGATAGCAAGGTAGAGACTTACATTAGACACATCGAGTAGCATCTCTTCCAGTCCGTCAATATCATCGTAGATCATCTCATTCTCAGCGAAATCCGGCTCCTGACAGTTTTCGATATAATACTCGACATCGTCCTTGATGTCTTTTATCTGGAGAAAAAGATCAGCGTTAATGTCATGCAAATGTTACGCAGGAAGAATCCTTATGCGCACAGTGCTGCGACCTGCGTCATAGTACTCGTTGCGGATCGTAATCTCTCACCTGGTCAATGTTGACAGTCTCGTTATCGAGCATCCTGAGCAGCGTTTCCAGTTTTTGTACGTGGTCTCGATGCTTGTCCAGGTGTTCTCTACAGGCCAACACCGCCTCTGAGTTTTCGGCGCGGCCCTTTTTCTTCTTCGACGTGCCCAGACTCTCGATCTCCGCCTCGAACTGGTCAATTTGGAGGTCCAGCCTTTCGAGGCAGCTGTTGAGCCACTGGCTGATTTCAGAGCGCTCCTTCTCGGCGGGGTCGAGCTTAGCGCCGGACGTCAGTCCCTCCTTGGAGTAGGCCTTAGTTTTCGTCTCCCGCTCCACTACTTTGAATCTCTCCATTTGCTGATAAGAATTTGAAAACAAAGGGTGAGTCGAGACTTTCGACTTTAGTGGTGAGTTTCCGCTTACCTGCTCGATAAGCTTCCTCTTCTCCTTGAGCGTGGTCTTGTCCGGCATGGTTCCGTTGGCGATCCAGGTCTTGATCTGGTCTCGCAGCCTCTGAAGCTTCTTGATCTCCTTCTTGAGGTCCTCCTCGTACTTCTCTTTTTGGTTCGTGTTGGACGCGTTATGAACCTTCTGCCAGATCTCCTCGAACTTTTCGACGCCTTCGGAGACCTTCTTGAGGCAGCGGTCAATCTCGGCTACGGAGTAGAACGTGACCGATGAGAGCGAGGTAAAGAAGACACGTCCGAATGGAAACTTACCTTGTAATTTTCTGTTGGCGGCCATGGCCGTGGTCGTGGCGGAGCGTCCCTCGGGGATCTTCCCGGGGACGTCCGACTAGCTGGTGCCGCGGGTTCTTCTCGGGGGGCGGCGATCGCTGCGTCGTCGACTCCTTCGGCGGGGCGGTCGAGCGGCGGCGGCGGCGGCTCCGCTCTCCTTCGTGCGGTGCTTCTGGCGGACGTTTGTGGTCGCCGAGGAATCCCGGAGCATGGCTCGGGGAGCCCGCGCCAGACGAACTTGTTGTTTGTGGTCGCCGGGATCGGTCTCCGGGCGGCTGACCGGGTCGAGCGGGTCGTCGCCTCACTTCTTTTCTGTCTCCTTCTCTGGCGCGGCGGTCAGAGGAGCGAGTGAGCGCGAGCGAGCCACGGACGGAGCTCCTCCAATCGAGCGAGTTGGTGCTGCTGCTATTGTTAAGTACTGCTGCCTTCGTCTGCCTCGTCTGCACTGCTTGGCGCTGCTAGCTGCAGACTGCTTGGCTTGGCTGGTTCACTGGCAGGCAGGAGGGCTGCCTGGAGCTGCGTGGACCTGGTGGTCTCGGTCCCGTCTTCTTACTGCCGTCGCCGCCCGACGTCTTTCTCTTTCTCTACTCTTACTGCCTCCCCTCGCTCGCAGCCGCTCGCAGCAGCTCGCTCTGTCTCTTCCGGCGGACGATGGCGGTCGACGGCGCCCTACACTCTACCGACAACCCAGCCAGCGCGGCCGATGTCTCTCTCTTTCCGCTAGCCGCCGCGGACGCCAAGATGGCGGCCAAAGAGGAGGAAAGGCAATCTACGACTGCCGAGACCGGGAGGCTCCGCCGCTCACACTCGGCCCGGGCAATACAAGAACGACGACGGCGACGGACAAAAAGACGCAAAAGAGGAGGACGCGAGCGCGCACAAGCGCACATCAGATCAGGGAGCGCGCGAGCGCTGGCGTACACATCATTGTATGACGGTAGTCCTGGTCCAGGGTGCCCTCGCTGCTGTACCGTGGCCACGAAGACGTCTATATCGGCTACAGAGACGCTGCTGTGGGGACGAAGACTCACTGTCATCAAGTCCACACAGTTGACGGATCATGTCAGCGTCACGAGCTTGGTGTCTCAGTGCTCCAGTTCACGTCATGACCGTTGACGGAGTTCATGCCGCAACTTGCAGCAAGGACGCCGTCTTCAGGCACACACGCACACACACATTCACACGCACACACATCTGCACGCACACACATGACACGACGAGGGCGGCAGCGGCGACGGCATGAGGGACGCCAAGACCAGCGACGACAACACCCGAAACCGGATCGGTGGCGCGCACATTTTGCGCCGCGCGCAAAAAAGCGAAGAAGAAAAAAAAAGAGCAAAAATCAACTAAAGCGTCTCCTTACAGGTACAACTTCGAAAAGGTCTGACCGCTCTCAAGTTATCTCCCTCCAATGCTCAACATTTCTCGACACTCAAGTCCGTCGACGTCGTGATTGATGTCTATCGACTGCCGCAGTTCATCGACTTGCGTCACGAAGGACATTCCTCTTCGTGAACGTGAATTTCGCTCGCAGATGCGTTCATAACAGTGCAAATGCGGGCTCGTTGTCCCTGCTGCATCATGTGAAATCTGACGTTGCCGGGAGACCTCTCAAGTGTTACGCTCGATGTTTTCATACAAGTTGCGTAAATGTCGCACTCAAGCGTCATGACGGAGAGAGTTAGGGAAGGGAAAGAAGGAAAGCCCGGCCTTATCGACATGGAGGCTGCGCTTCTCGCTGGGTCTGCACTGTCTCTTAAGTACTACTATGTATCATATAGTCGACTCATTCAAGTCGTCCGTCACCAGTAAGATTGTGCCTAGATCTTGAGTTGTCACCAAGTCGAAAGTGAGACCTGCCGTAGTATCAAAAAGGTACAGTATTTGGCTTTAAGCTGCGCTCCCCACTTTAAGTGAATCTCCCAGCGACATCATGCATAGTCTTGGCTCCAAAACGACAAGAACAGAAAGTGGAGACCTGATCCTGAAGTCGTTTTTACTTTCAAACGTTATGTGTCAGTTAAGAGCACTTTTAATGTCAGTGCCTGACCAGTACTTGGGACTGCCACTTTTTTTACAGCCATTATAAGCATTTATATTCTTTCACAGCAACAGGAAGTAAAGGTGGACGTTCAAACCTTCACTCATTTCAACTTCTTTCAGTACATCCCGGAGTGACCGATTGAGACCTGGCAAAATGACTTCATCCAAGTCTATTTCTATATAAAAAGGGTGGGACTCAGGAAAAAAGTGACCTACTCGAGAGTTCCATTTTGAGAAAAATCCATCCTTTCACTTTTGGCTTGAGTTCACGATCAAACCAAGCCTGCATGGGATTTCATGCTCGCTCAAGGCTTTTATCAGATTCACCGAAGCTTCCATTTTTGGCTTGGCTGGAGCTTTTGGACTCGGAGTCCTTTACTAACGTGGATACAGTACGCACTCCTACATATACGGGACCCTGCTTTGAGTTGACAGCACCTATCTGATTATAACGAGGCCGGAGCAATCACTGAATATCGAGGTTCAGTGATTGCTAATCTAAATACTACCGTTTCAATCAGCTGACATATTTTTTGGTAAACAAATATTCAGTTTGTCGTGTGCAACTTTGCTGTTCCACGAGGTTCCTCAACCGAAGGGGCAAGGTTGGAATGACCTAAGAGAAAGTCAGATTTGTTTGGGGTCATGGGCGGTCCTTACAAGAGGAAGAAGTACCACGCGGGAGATACGCACCTTAAGAAAGGCTGGAGGACTAAGAGGAGGACTAGGGATTTGGATCAAGTGAGTCCCTGATAACTTCATTGGCCAGATAAGTGATTGATTTTTTTTTCTAGATCGACACGGACCTCAAGCCCGACAAGGCAGAGAAGTTGTTGAAGCAAGAAGTAGACTTGGACCAGCCGGGTTTGGCACAGTTCTACTGCGTCCACTGCGCGTAAGATTTTTAATGTTTCATTATCTATGCATGTAGAGTTCAAACTAAAGCGTTTTACTTATCTTTAGGAAACACTTCATCGACCAGAAGGCGTTCCATGATCACGTGAAGGGTAAACCGCACAAGCGCCGATTGCACGCTCTCAAGACCGAGCCTTATACCATCGAGGAGTCCGAGCGCGCTGCCGGCATGGGGAGCTATGAAAAGCCAAGGAAGCGAAAGGTGACCTTCACGTAGCTGATGAGCACATTGACAAGAAAAGGATGATAAACCTGTGGGGCTTTTTTTAGATGGAGACTCTGACACCGGCTGCTATCAAAGACGGCCTGGTCGCCGACGCATTGCAGGCGTTCAAGAAGGCCAAACTTCGTCAGGACCAGGACGGAGACCAAAAGATGAAATGAAAATCATGCTCAGAAATTATGTTCTTCGGGTCGGCGGGGTTCTGCGGTGTTTGTCATCGGCGTCCGGTTCCAACAAGCCAACTACGAACAATCCTCTGTGCATCGTGGGTCAGCGCGGAACCACCATTACAAATGTTGTCTTGCCTGATTTCGACCTGAAGGAACGATTGCGTCAAGGAAAGCTTCGTCGGAGTCTCCTGCTTAGAGGTCAAGACGAGGCTTACGTAGATCAACGTTTTGAGCTCCTGAAGCGGGGAGTCGATTATATTGAATACTTGACCAGCGAGCGTAACAAGGTAGCAGCGATCTTTGAGAAGAGAAGGGCCCTGAGAGAAAAGGAAGGGAATGGAACCCTGGACGAAGCGGAGCAGGCAGAACTTGCTGGATTAGAAAAGGACCTGCCAGTCCTAGGCAAGCAGAAGCGAGAACTCAATGAGAGCCTATGGGACGTAGAAGAGATGACTATCGAGGACTTCCTGAACTTGCCCAACGATTTGTTACCCATTATCCAGGAGCAGCAGGACGTTTTTCGTGTTGGTGAAATGCCCAAATTTAACTTCAGTCCTAAAGGCCACGTCGACCTAGCCGGCGAGGACCTCGTGTACGGCCGTGGATCGGACGAATTCGCCGCCCCCTATCTCATAGGACCACTGGCAGAGCTGGAGATGACGCTTTCTAAAGAAATCCAACGTCACTTGCTCTCGTCTGGTCTCTTCTCCATGTTGGCAGGTCCGGATCTGGCCAAGTCGGTGGTGGTAGAAGGGTGCGGAGTTGACTTTGCCGATGTGTCCGAGACCCTGGCGCTGGAAGAAACTGGGGCGTTCGAGAGGAGAGAGACCGGCCAAGCCATGCACTTGGTGGGAAATGCCTCACTTTTCTCCATGGTGGCCTTTTTCTGCAAAAATGTGGTGCTAAATCCATCTCTTCTGCCTATGAAGGTCTTTTGCGTGGGGAGGCAATATCGGGGCCCGACGAGCAAGGAAGACGGATCAAAGAAAGGCCTCTTCTCTACGCAGCAGTCAACTGCAGCCTATTTCTTGGACGTCACGGCCTATGATGCTGCCCATGACTTGAAGCGCCTTGAGAACTTTGTACAACTGGCCAAGACATTTTACGAGACTTTAGGTATCCCAGTGAGAGCCACCGTCTGCTCGCCTCGAGGCCTCAGCAAGGCGGAGGCTCACAGAGTGGACATTGAAGCCTTTTCTCCCGCTGAGAATGACTTTGTGAAGGTGGGCAACTTGTCTGTGTACGGTGACTATTTGAGTAAGCGAATGATGCTTAAGGCCGAAAAGAACGATAAGGAGTTACTGAACTTGAGGCTGATAGGCGGGACGTTCGCCAACATCACCAAACTGATCGGGTGCTTGGTCGAATGCAAGCAAGATGACAGTGGAAATTATTGTTCTGGCTTGAAGCGCTGGCTCCTTTCTGTTTAAGTATGTACCAAAAAGAATGAGTCTTAACCAATGCGAGCAATGATCAATACCCAGATGGTGATACGGCGTCGTTATTTGTACGATCCTCGCTTAACAACGAAACTTCTTCTAGATGTAAGCTATGATTTTTTTTTCTATCGAAACAAAACATAAACAAAGTTTGGGCACAAAGCCAAATGCCATGAAGATAAGGTGTGCCTAAGGCAAGCCTTGGCTGTTCATATGGACTGCGGCTGTCAGGAGCCTTTCTTTTCTCTCAGCCATGAGGACGCTGGCACGAGTCAGAGTGGTCTCCTTTCTACGTCTCTGGAGAGGCCCCAGTAACCCAGCAGTTTGTCGTGTTGGCTGCAAGGAAACTAGACCCGTTTACTTCTCGACCATGAAGGAGGACTCCAGCTTGAGCTTTGCGGAGTCCTTCTCCATCTCAAAGAGTGGCACAGTCGGGGACGACGCCATTCCTGAAGAGGGAAATGAGCAGGACGCTTGCGAAGTCGGCGCTTCTGAGGTTATCGAGATCGCTGACAAGGCGCTATCGCTTAGGCACAAATCCGGCAGCGCAATCACCCTGGAGAAGGCGGTGCGCGAGATGTGCGACGCGTACCTTTTGCTGGATGAGGGGTCTAGGACCAAGTTTCTTGAATTTCTGGCCACTCGCGACGTCTCCAGGGATTCTGCTGGAAAACTCGCTGCCGAGTACGCCGCCGCTCCTACGCCGAGCAAGGAGGAATGCCTTCGAGAGGCTCTGACTGCAGACTTCATCTGGCTGTTCCAGCGGGTGGGGCACTTGGAAGGAGGAGTCAAGTTTCTGGTGGACCTTAGGGCGGACGCCTTAAACATCACGCAAAAACACACCAGCTCAGGGGCGGCGGTGAAGTCGTTATCTTCGCAGCTAAGGTCACTGCTGTCACACTGGTTCTCGATCGGACTGCTGGAGCTGGAGCGCGTGACATGGGAATCGCCATGCGCAATGTTACAACGGGTGTCCGAGTACGAAGCAGTGCACCCCGTCAAGAACTGGAGTGATCTAAAAGCTCGAGTAGGACCCTACCGAAGGTATGAATCGGGCACCCTATGTCGAACCTCAACAAAGACATCCCTACGTGCTGCAGGTGTTTCGTGTATACGCACCGCAGCATGCCTGGGGAGCCCATCGTCGTCCTGCACGTGGCCCTAACGCGAGAAGTACCTCGGGCTATTGCAGATGTGGTCAAAGAGGCACGCAGAAGGATGATGGTCAAGCGCTTTTCCGTCGAGACTTCCAGTGAGGACGTCAGTGGTGGTCTCGAGGACTCTTCCAGATGCCGAGCAGCCATATTCTATTCCATCACGTCGACACAGCGAGGACTGCAAGGCATCGAGCTGGGGACGCACCTCATCAAGCAGGTTTGAAAAGCATGCGTGTAGTAAGAGGATGAGTACAGAATCCAATTTATGAGTCACGTCAGACCGTGAAAAGACTTCGCGAGGAGATCCCAACTTTGGAGGTCTTTTCAACTTTGTCACCCATCCCGGGTTTTCGCACGTGGCTGTTGACGACGCTGAGTAGGGTGAGACGAGGCGAAGAGCAGGTCAGAGGATTCAAAGTCAGTGAGCTGGAGCAGGTGCGCTCTTGTCTTGGACACGATCAGGATGTGGACGGGAGACTACTTGACTTAATCAAGACCAACTCATGGTTGAGGGATGAAGATTTACGAGCAATATTGGAGACTCCACTCATGAGACTGTGCTCGCGGTATCTTTATCGAGAGAAGCATCGCGGATTCGCGCTCGATCCCGTGGCAAATTTTCATCTCAGAAATGGAGCAGTCATCTGGAGACTCAATTGGAGAGCGGATGTTTCACAGAGGGGCCTGGAAAATTCTTGTGGTATCATGGTCAACTACAGGTACGTACGTCAATTACTTTTGTAGAAGTATGCGAACATCTTGGAAGGAAGTGTCACTGTTTACAGATACTTCCTCGGAGATCTTGAGACAAACAGTAATGAGTACCTGGAGAGCCAAGCGGTCAAGGCGGGAGAACAAATTATTCACTTGGCCAAGTAGCTCATAGTCTAAGCAATCTTAAGCTGTCAATAAGCGGTATATTCATGCGCAAACAATAAATGGAATTTGAAGAAGCATTTGCATTCCCAGCATTCTCCTGGTGCTCACACTCTCTTTGTAATACTGTTGTTTCTTCTCTCATTGATAATAACTGATTCACACGTGATCGGCGGCTGCTATCCTGATGGGGCTTACGCCGTGAGCCAACTTGTGATCCTTCTCAAGAGAGCTGTCTTTGGAGCCGTTGAGCGTGAGGGGATGCATGTCGCTGGGGATGTAGCCACCCATGAAAGGATTTTGAACAGGGGGTGCTCCAGGAGTCCCCCAACAGCATGTGCTTGAGGTGCCTCCGCTGCCGCCCGAGCAAGTGTCGTACATGGGACAGGAGGAGACAAAGCAACAGATGACGATGGCAATGCCAGAGACCACGCACAAGACGATCACAGTAAGAGAAATGATCATAGCAATTCGGATGTCCACCTGCAAGAGAAAATATCTCGTAGAAGTTGAACATGTCCTTAGAGACATGTACAATGTACATGAACAAGTACAATGTTCAAATGTACCAGTCTTGATATGATACAATTATATAGCCAAACCAAGACTTTTGTCGCAATCTCGGACTTGGGGTACCCGTAAGTAACTAAGTAACCAACTCTTGACTTTTGACTTGAGCCTAGCTTAGATCCGTCACTTCCGAGTACCAAATTCTAAGCCCGCTTTCGAGATCTACGACCACGTAACACTTTTGGGCAGAGTGGAGTCACTGGCATTTAAATTTTTGGGCAGCCTTAGTTTAGTCAAGCCTGACTCGCCGAACGCCAACGTCAGAGACGTGTGACTGAGTAAAACACAGCAACTTCCTATCACGTGCGACCTTGGCTAATTCTGCACGGACGTATGTACGTCCATGCACCTGTGTGATTAGCCCTCCCGTTCAAGTACAACGTCGACTCAAACATGGAGACAGAGGTTGATGCACCGCTGTAAGGGGACCTACTTAGACCACAACTAAAAGTACAAGTGTAAGTATTTCCGACTTTTGTCATTCTCCGCGCAACTTCAGCGCCTTGCCTAAAGCCGCGTCTCAGATCGTCTGCTAGTCCGATCAAAGCAGTCAGTCACTGGAAACGCCTCGTTGCACTCGTATCACATCAGCTTAGCGCACGCGTTTGTGACATAAAAATGCGCAACAGTCACAGACAAAGTCCAAAGTGATACATTCGCTGTGTAATGAAGCCTTGGTAATGGCGCCCATCCTACTGCACCAGGTCCACGTCTGTGCTGCAGGTGCATTGTACACAACCGCCAGTTTCTCCATGAAAACTAGGTACGCCAACAGAAGAATGTAATTTGCAGCACGATGCAGTTGTTCCTCTACGTGACACGGTTAAATAATGAAGAAATAGGGGAGTTGAGGACGGGCGCGAGGGAGTTGTCGTACCTGTAAAATAGAGTCAACAAGGGGACAACACTTCTCCTCGCAGCACAGCCTGTGGTTGGGCGGATCCTCCAGCCCCGGGCACTCGAAGAACTCCCTGACCGTCTCGTCGTTGTCGTCAATGTACTCGGACAGAGGGCAGAGGACGGTGTCTGGCCGAGAAGACGACAAGGCCAAGGGAAACAATATTGACACCACAATCAACGAGAAGGGCGTAGCCCTTGATAAGTAATGAGCCATGCTGCTTGCTTGCCTGCCCGCGGCTTTCACACCGCAAACAACCAGCCGCGGACGTATAAAGTGGGTGTTGGTTTCGTTCACGTCGTGGCCGCGTCTTTGGCGTTGTCCGACGTCCAGTTGGCAAAACTCTTGGTGGACGACGGTCAGCACATCGCGGCACACACACCAGGCAGCAGAAGCTCACTAATTTCTTTGTTAAGCTTCCTCAGCAATGCCGATCAATCAAACTCTGCCTGCCTCACGCAAGCCGACGACAACACGCACAACTACACGTACTTGAGCTCTCTCTCTCTCTCCTCCTCCTCCTCCTTTCATCCAGAGCCTGCTCTCCTCTCATTTGGTCTCAGCGGCAGCGACTGTGGGAGGTCTGAGCCGACCGACGTCAAAGTAACCCGGGGGTCCGGCGGCTTTCTAACCTGGAGCCAGGAGAGCGAGAGAGAGGAAGGGGCGTGCACGAACCCTAGATGACTCATGGCGGAACAGGAGCAAACAACAGAAGTAGGAAGAGAGGAAGCTTTTGAGGACAATTAAAGCTGTTCCTGATTTTGGGGGGGCAGCACAACAATCATTGGCCTTTCACTCGTGACTGTGTGAGTAGAAGTCACAAAGATTTCGTGAGGCAGCTTTTTTTTGTTGTCACTTTTCTAAGCCTTTTGTCACTCGATTTTTCCCACTCGACAGATTTACCCTAATCGTAGTACGATGTAAGTGTGAGGAAATGGTCCGAAAATGCCAGCCCTGATATTTGACACAAAAAGCTGACCATCCCGAACAAAACAACCTAAAAGAAACAATTCGATTTGCATTTCATAAGGTAACTTTTGGGGTTAATTTGCTAAGTGGTCCAATAAGAATACGATTGCGAGAGGGATGCTTTGAGTAGCAAATTTTTGGGAGGAGATCTTTGAGCAAGTCAAACATGCCGAATAACATCCCAAGGAAGTCGTTACATGCCAAAATACTCACACTCACGTTTAAGGGAAAAAAGTAAAAATATATCATTTACAAGATGATATAAAATTAAGATAAATTGTTCATTTAGGATTAGTGAAAAATGACGAATTAGTGAGTCACTAGAAAGTCATGGGTATAAAGTGAGTTTTCACTAAAATGCTTTCAATAGCCACCGTTACGCTAGCTGAAGCTGTGCCACTGGACCCTGTTCTGCTGGGGTATGTACAGTGAATGAAATTTTTCTTAGATCAACATTACTTGGCACGTCTGGTGTCATTAACCGACCAGTAATGCGTCCACCCGAAATCTGTCATAGGTGTGTAAGTCAGAGGTTCCCGCTTTGTGCAACATTTTTCTTCGAAAATCTTCCAGAGAACTAAAAGAAAGCAAAAATAAAGTCAATTGTTGGAGTCAAAAGATCTGAAGTAAAACCTGGTGCTCGGTTATATGTCCTGCTATGCTGTGCTTTGTTTCAGTAGTTTGGTAGTAGATCCATATATCATATGATACTTGCAAATTCAGTGTGTATCCTATGGTATTTTTGGTATGTAAAAAATTGAAATTCTCCCCAAAACTCGCAACTGCAGTTTAGATTTTTTTAACTTTATTGCAAGCCCTACTCATGCATCACGCACATTCGAAGGAACTGCTGAAGTCCCCCTCCCACCCTTTCTCAGTCATCACTCTTCCAAGAATGCGGCATATGTTACGCGCAGCATCGACAGTATCGTGGCACCATAGGCGCTATAATAGTCCACACTTGTTAGCAATACTGCACGTTGTAAAGATACTCAGTTCTGCCAACAAGCTTTTTAGAAAAGCAGCGATGTGAGGAAAGAATCGCATGCAAGTGAAATAATTCTACAGAGATTTTAGATTCCACAGCCCGCGTTCCATCTCAACATGAAGATTCTCCAGGCCAGAGAAACCCATACTTATGCAGTTGGATGACACCATTGCATAAGGGGCATCGATTGACGAGGGAAAACTACTTCTGTTCTGCTCCCGGAAACCCCCAACCTTTGCTCCTTTGCTGAAGTGGCTCATAAACGACACGCACGTCCCTCGTTTTTCTACTCTCTTCTGCACTGTGTCTCATGTACGTATTTACTGCAGGTCCATCTGTCTATGTGCACTGTAGGAGGGGGCATCTCCTCTCAAACTGTCTCGGACCATACTTGGCAGGGGAGGGGAGGGGCCCATGGGGCTGTCGATAAAGGGAGTCAAACCCTGCCCTCCTCTCGTCGACAATGGGCGGGACCCTAAAAATGGGTTCATCTGGAAAGAAAATCCTTGCTCTTCGGGATGTCCCATTGAGACTCGGCCTGGTGTTCGACGAAGCTCGTGTTGGCGCTTGGGGCCGAAGGGGACTGTCAGAGGGAGAAGAGCGTCTTAGGCGAGATTGTTGACACAGAGGGTCAATCCAGTCAGGGCCAATGATTGGGTATGCAACGAAACCTTTGGGTATGCTCGTCCTGTACGTACGTAAAATATGGCGCACATAGCGTTATATAGAAGATGGACACTTCTCTTTTCCAAAAAGAGAGAGGAGGGGAGAGAAAGCATGCGCCCACATGGCTTTGAAGAGTGTTTTGGAGAGAAAAGAGAGACGACCACCGCTTCAGTCGGTTGCGTGCTCCTCTTGAGATCATATGCGCACACAGAGATTATTAGGTGCACCCAGTATGAACAACGTCGCTGGTCAGTGCATATGATTGGGCACTTACTACCTTGCCACATAAGAGAGACTTCTGCTAAGCCAGCTTTGCACAACTTAATGTGCTGACAAGGCAATAGGGAAAACTACACGTGACGCCAACTTAGCTTTCATCCGATTGCTAACGCACTTTCGGCCGACATCCAAGTGGTGGCGACGACGGGGGGAATTTTCTGCAAGTGTCCAAATTTGCAAATGTCTTGTCACATCACCTTGCTGTTGTTGGCGCTGCCTGCTTGCACCTTTTGTTGGTGCGATCGGCCCAGAAGCGCCCCGCTGGCGCCCGAAAATCGTGCAGAGAAGGCCGACGTGGTCTTCAAAGCTCTGTTAGTGGACAAGCACATAGACAAGAACCAAGCATCCGGCGTTTATCCCTCATCCTTTGTGGGAGAATTCCTCATCCTTGACGTATACAAAGGGGTGGACATGCTGGCGGCAACAATGGGGATGACGGGCATTAGCAGTAATCTCAGAGACAGGTAAGAGCGAGCAGTCTAAGGCAAGAGCAGCCACTGCACTGCAGTGTAAATCTGTTATCGTTCCCAACAAAAGCCATCTCTCTTGGCGTAAGAAAATCTTCCTCCCTCTGGTAAAAGGAGGGTAAAAGTGAGCAGATAGCTTGCTGTCGACACAACGAGGAATGATGGCGATCCGGTGGCTCGACGACCTTTTGCGGCCATCCATCCTGATATGTACAGTACACTGTGCAGAAGAGGCAGAGAAATCTCTGAGCGTTATGATGTGCTCTGCTTGCCAAATGGGTCGTTCTTCTTTCCTCTGCTTCTCTGCCTGCACTCGCTTTCATTTAAAGTGTGGTACGGTTCTATTTAGTCTCAAGAGAGCGAGTGCTTGAAAGAGAGAGAAAAGAAGTGGAGGTCTTCATTTATGCAAAGCAAACTTGAGGTGGAGTTGCGTCGCCACCACTTTGAAAAAGTTTCCAGCCCTTCAGGGTTGCGGCATGAATCATCTGACAGAGGAAAAAAATTAGGCCCTGAGTGCATGAAGATGCGTTCCCTCCTAAGTTAGTCAACGTTGCGTTGTGTTGGCACGTACTGTCCATATCCCTCTGCTGAGAGGGCCAACATGGATTTGGTTGGTTCGCTGTCCCTCATCTTCACCCGGTGTTGCTCACTCGAACATACTTTGTGTACAACTGTACATGGTACGTAAGGTACGTACAATGCTACTGCCACCCAAAATGAGGAGTAGCTGAGGGACGTGATTGTTCTGCCTCGTCAGTTCCTTTGCGAGAAGTACCACAGCAGCCGTCCAGTAGGGACCACAGGAGTGTATGAACTATGACCCGCCAGATTTTCGGTTATGTGACATATAGAACAGAAGACCTTCTCGGAGAAGATCCTTATAAGTAGACTTCGGAAAAAAACCGTGATTATGTCACGGAATGCTTATTCAGTGCGCTCGTTATCTCTACAAGTGAGTAAGTATGCACGTCACAGCATTGACCAGTGACGCTCATACCCAATCTGGCAGCACCAACCAGGCTGCTGAACAGACGGACTAACATGTCTTCTCGTGCGAGTGACTGGCGAAAGTCCGGACACCCAAGACAAACAGACTGACAGACAAATTGACAGAGAGAGAGAGTTGGTGCGAAGCAGTTGTAAATAATATTCATTACTTAACATTTGCAGGGAACTTTAACTTTTGAAAGATGCATACGTGCAGTCGGACTTTGGTTTCAGTTATACAGTCCTCGGCGCCAGTAACTTCCCGACGGCTGTCGACGTTGTTCCTGTGTGGAATCATCCACCGAAACTGATCGTTCAGACATTGCTTTTCAAGGTCCAGCGTCATGAGCAACTTTGTGACGGGCCATTTTGGTGCTGGAACGTTCAAGTCCATCAACCCCTGGAGTTTCAGCTGATCTCATTAAGAAAAACCCACCGAAAGAGGTGAAAAATGATGCATTTTGGCCGAGCTCCCTCTAGGGATCGCTCCAATTTGAGCTCTCTGATAAGAACCTGCGATTGTCTGAAAGAATTCATCCATAATTTTGATGCAAAACAATCAAAAACCTACGTGAGCTGTCGATATCGATTCGGTAATTTTTCGGTTCCGTATGTGGCAAATACCTGAGTATTCATCTTTCACGTTGAACTCAGATAGAAGCTGCGGGAGAGAGACAGAGAGATAAATGCAGCGTGGACTAGACCAAACCTGTCTGAAACTTTATAAAACTGGACGAAATGTACCGGGCAAGATTAAGGTTCCAGAATTTTAAGCACACATACGGGAGCAGATTGCTCTTACATCTGGCTTCCACCATAATTTTTCTTTGCTGCTGTGCACCGCTGATGAATAAGTGAACCAACCTCTCAACTGAGTTGAGAGTTTGATGCTCTCCATTTTTCTACCCATGGGGGTATTTATATCGATGCTAAACCATATTTATTCTGAAACCGAATTTCAGTTCGGTTTTTATGAAAAATGTTCGATGGGTCGCAGGTTCTTACTCTCTAACAACAACACAATTGTCAGTCACAAAGGCGCTCGTGATACTGGATCTTGTGTCTCAGTGTCTCCATGACCGATTTCACGCGCAAATTCAAAACCAAAATCTTCACTTTTTCGTAGACTGACAGGGCCCTCACCCCTGAAATTACTTACTTGTGTAAATAAAGGCGTGAACCCTCTGTTTAGAATTTTAGACAGGTGTTGCTGCTGACCAACTGGCTTTTTTTTTACTTTTTCTAAAGGCCACAACCTTGGCGATATTTGTCAGTAGCGAACTCCTATACACGTCAACGAAGAACATTTTTGAAAGGAGGCAATCTTATGCTTTCAACCAACGTGTGGATACAACAGAGGATGACCTCAAAAGGAAGGATTCGACGAAAACCACGCATTCCGTCGTGACTGAATAGGAGCACTCAAGAGATAGTTTCAGGCTGATTTCTTTCGATCTGCGTATGCTAACGAGTGGCAACAACTGCATTGACGAGAACGCACACAGTTGTCCAGAAAATAAACTCACTTTTGGCGTACCCTTGAAATGTGAGTAAGCCTTGTCTGATGGTGGGTGACCGTCTGTACATTAGTGTACACTGGATATGCAGTGCACAGTGTACAGTATGCACTGTACGTCTAATGTACAGTGTCAGTACGCACTTAAACTGTACCCACGTCCCCCTCAAGGCCCATGTGCAGTATAATCACCCACGAAGTACATCCCAGGGTGGAGAGATGTTGAATGTGTAACTGCTGATTCTTCCGAGAAAGTACCAGGCAACGACACAGACAGGGAAAGAGAGAGACAGACCTGATTGAACGTCGTCTTCCTCTTGCCGCTGGTAAAGGAGCAAGTCGAGATGTTGTGCTCCTTCAGCTTCCTGCGCCAACCTCGGAAAAATTGGCATAGCGATTCGTCCTTCCTGGATCGCTTGCCGGTGATGGAGCGATCGAAAGTCAATACTACGTACCCGTTAAAGTTGCGCGATACTTGGGCTGTGAGGCCTGCAGCTGTAGAGAAAAACAGCTATTAGAGGGATCCTCCTGCTGTAGGAGCATCACCCGACGTGAGAAAAGAAGTGTATTTGCAAGATTGCTTCTCACTGATTTTCGGAAAGTTTCCCTCGCTACCATTCTGTCTCCGGCGAAGTGTTTGTCCTGAACGAAGCTTCGGTGGTGACAAAAGTTGAACATTGCGCGCCACCTCAAGCGTCATTGAACAACATTGCAATATGCCGCGACTTGAGTGCTTTCTGCATGTACCTTTCTAGTGGGTACGGGTCTGACCCCGTACTATCACTATCAGGTCTGACCTGGCGTGGTGTGCCCTTATCGCAGTACCGAATCAGCGCCCACATACTTAATTGAGGCATGCGTGTACCCCAGTGACACTTGCGGTGCTAAGGACTCACAGTTTTAAGGACGACTTAAACAAGTACCAGGGGTTCCCCTTTAGCAGTCAGCAGAGGTGCTAAAGTCTGGAAGGAACACGCAAAAGTCAGAAACACAATTCACTGCTCGTGCAAGCCAACCTCTATCCCTTACGCTCATGTGTCATCGTGCCAAAAAATTACCGAGGTTCTGGGCCAGGACATATATACCGTCTATAGGGAGAGGAGGGAGCTTCATCGGTACATAAGGAACAGTGACTCCAATGCCCTGGCGGTACGTGTGACCGTGATTGAATGAGTGGTTGCGTATGCTGCACTAACGACGAATAAATGTGGCTTTTCCACAGATTACACACGATGTCTTCCTCCCTTTTACTCTGGCAGTTGATAGCGAGTTCTCGTCGTCGTAGAACTGGTGATGATAGCAGTGAGGATGTATTGTCTAAGGCCTGTACACTGCACCTACGTCAGGACCTAATAAGATACTGATGTCTTAAATGTCGCAGATATTGCGTAAACGTGAGGCCTCTTGAACCCATAAGTAACTGAGCTTGCCGAAGCTGATATGCCATATCAAATCATTGACTGTACTTCTGCTGTCTCATCTGCACACAGGAAATGCGTGGTCCACTCGCCACACCTAAATGTGACGTATTCACGTAGGACACACGATGCACTCCTTTTGGTACGTGGTGTAGGTGCGACATGCGGACGGACTTGCATAAGTACTCATCTTTCAGCATGCTCCACTCGATGAAGCCGCCTTCCTTCCGCGCCATAGACAATGGCGAGAAAGCAAGCGTACAAAGTGCAAACTAGGAAAGTTTCAGACATATTGGACTATGATTTTTTCCCCTCCTCTTCCTCCTTCTCTCCTGTTCGTCCCGACGGACGTAGACATTCATTTTCTCCAAGTCAGCAAGAACGAAGAAGCGTTTTACGAGAAGGGCGGGAAGGAGAAGACGCCCGGAGGCTCATATGAATGGCGTACTAAATTTTTAACGCAAAGACCAAGTCTTGTACATGATTCCCTCCTCCGCGTGTAGCAAATGCCTTCGTCCATGTATGATCTCCAGCCAGGCCACTCAGATGGCCTTTGCTGTGGCCTTTCCGCCCTCTTTTTCTGAGCGCAAAGGCTCAGTGCCACTTTGTGGCCAAATTTTTGGCGTGCGCTTATCGCAAAGCCACTTTTTTGTGGCCGTATGACAAACGCCCCACCAAGGGTTATAGTTTCTCTGCATACGCACAGCAAGAGACAGCAGACGTGCTATCCTTCTTGTCTTTTCATGTTTTTTTTTCTTCCTTCGTTTCGTGGCCTCACACTGAGGCCAGTCGAGGCCATGTGTCGAGGAGCCTCTTCGTTACTTTAGTCGTACTCCCTATCAAACCCCATCCCTTACTGAGCTTGGGGTGAGGACGGACTGAGGCGAGGGGAGAGCGCGTCAAAGTTTTGGCTCTAGCTGTTATCGACACCTTCTCCATCGGCTATTCCGTTTTCGTAGCGAGGGGAAGTATGGCGGAAGAAAGAGCGAGAGTTAAACGAGAGAGAGCTTACAAACAACTTTCGACATTTTGGGAGAAACTAGGAGAAAATTCAATATTTTTCCTCTTCTCCTCCAGAGGCAAACTTGGCAGAACAATGTGGGCATGTGCCAGTAGTACCCAGAGGAAAGAGGCCGACAATATTGAGAAGCATCAGCTGCGAAAATATTCTCGGCTTTATCGTGTTAAATTTCATGGCTTGGAAAATGACTAATCGAATCTTTCCCTCTTTCTTCTCTGCCATACTCCGAGTCCTTTAGCAAGCTCTTCGCAATGCCATTCCGTTGGAGATCCTATCTGCTGTGGGCTCTCTCTCACTCTCTCTCTCTCACACACACACACACGCACTGTAGTACACGTTCTTGATCGTATTACACGGCACACACACGACGAACACATTCAGGGCCCGAGCTTATCTCCACGCACGCATCACTTCTCCTTTCCCAACGATCACATACATAAACTTTAGCTTTTATCGCTCCTCGGATGCTCTATTACCGGGTTCCGTCAACTTTGGTTACTGACACTGAGAGTCAGTACCTTCGCGTGAGCTTCTCTATCAGGCCCGTCTGGAAAGGCTCCATCGAAAGTACTCGCCCGCCGCTGCTGTGTGAGCACGCCCAAGATTGCATAAATTTATTTGCTTTCGGCAGCACTTATTTCTTTCAGCCAGAGGCACATAAATCGACCTCCCATTTGGGAAAGCGAGAAGCGTGGGGGGGGGGACGAAAACCCTCCTCTGGCGAATCGGGAACCCCTTTCTCGCAATCGAAGCTCCCCCCATTCTTCGGTTCCTTTCATGACAAGTGAGCGATTATCCCCTCGTTGCATTTCAATTTTGGAGCAATTCCCCCCCCCCCCCCTCCCAAAAAAAAGTGTGCAAACATTTGCTTGTATTGCGTCTGTGTAATCTAGAAAGATCACGAGGGAGGGGGAAAAATGACCTTTATAATGAAATTTCCTACCATTTCTCTTCTCTGTGAAACCATTCAGCCCAAGACACAACTCTCTTTTCTAATGCACTAAGAAGCTTAGAGAGAAAGAGAGAGAACGCGCGGCGAAGATAAGTTTTCTGCAACGCTCTACAAGTTGGGATTAATTAGTCACTGTCTTTGAGTTAGGCTCATTTATCACATAGTTCCACCACATTCATCCGAACTCGCGTTATATAAGGCAACCCGAGAGTGGCGGCTGTGCCTTACATGTAATCCACCAATTCCTTTCAATAGGAGCTTGAATGTGTCCCACATGGGCGACGTTCACCGCTGTTGGAACTCTCCATCGGTGCATAACATCTACATCGTCCTACTGGAGGCGGCAGAGCGTCAGGACAGAAAGAACCCGGAGCATCCTCATCTCCTCGTGGCAAGCTACCAAGAGCCATTTGGCGCTATTATCGACTTCAGCGAGGACGTCGAGGATAAGATCTTCAAGGCAATAGGTAGACTTGCATGCATGTAAATATGACACTCGGCAGGTACGGTAACCTGTACTGTGTACTGGAGGTACGGTAACCTGTACTGTGTACTGAAGGTACGGTAACTGTTCTCTGTACTGAAAGTACGGTAACTGTACACTGTACTGAAGGTACGGTAACTGTACACTGTACTGTGTACAGAAGGTACGCATACATGCAAGGTAAGATAGGCATTACCTGGACTATAATAGACCTGCACTCCGATCTATACTTGAAACAGGGGAGGAAGAAAAAAGAGCTTCTTCTTGCACCACATCGTCCAATTTCGCCGACTATTTTTCTAGGGCTCAGTCTTTGGAGTGAGTGGGGTCCTTGTACACACAGCTGTGGTGGAGGACATCAAAAGAGGACTAGGGAAGGATGCACCAAGAAGAACTGTCCCAGCAGCTACTACTGCTCGGAGGAAAGGGCCTGCAACTCTTTCAAGTGTTCCAGTAAGAGTGTGCTTCAAGAAAATTCTCCTCTCATTCTTCATCGCCCGTGTTATCTACAGCGGCACTTACATCCTTGGTAGAGAAACGTTGCTGGAGGGCAAAATACGTAGAGTATTCTTTAAAGACTGTAGCAATTTTCAGCTTACTTAGAAATTGCTGAATGTATACGTGAGCATACGGACGTTTGCAGTAGAATCAGAAAATTAATGGTGCCTTTCAACTTCAAACTCCTTGAGACGCAATTTTAGGCTTCGTTGAGTAGCAAATGGGTCTTAGCTTCTTAAATACATATTTTTTTCCCGGGCTCTCGTATCACAAGTGGCAATAAGAAGGAGGTCAGAAAGAAGCGCGGAGGCAAAGGATTCGCTATTTCTTTGCCAACATCATTCTTTTTATGAGCCACCATTCTGCCGCCCTATTTCTTAGAGAAAAAATAAAAGCAAGAGGAAAGTAGAGCTGCTATATGCAATGTCCTTCTTTTTCCAGTGAGCACGAACACGTTGGCGGTGAGCGATTCGCGCTACTTCAAGCCCTTTCCCTCCGAGTTCCACCGCGTCGCCGGACGTGGACCTGACGCGTGGCTTCTGGCACCGGGCTCCTACCTATTGCTGCCCTTCAGCCAAGCTTTCGGGAAAGATTTTCCCGACGATTTTACAGTCTTTCTCACACTCAGGCCCACGGAGGAATCGGAGGTGAGGAAGGAGAGCTTAAACGAGCTTAGCGAGATACTGCCAAAATGCGCAAACACTTGGTAATTTGGGCCACCCAGTATCAGCGCAGCACACAGCACAGCAGCAAACTTGATTCATGGCACCCATTGTCCTAGCCAGTTTGGAGTTTCATTTACCAGTGAGCTTCGCCAATAGCTCATGAGAGTAGCGTCACAACGTTAAGCAGGGAACTCTTGTTGCCTGAATGCTGCTGCTCAGGGTCTGAACCGCAGCACGAGCAAGACAATAAGAAACGTTATTGAATTCCTGTTAAAGTTTTTTTAAGTGCAGCTATAGTACATACTTACGATGCTCTTGAAGATCCCCTTCCTTTGATGTCTCGTCTTTGATGTTCTTCCGCATTATTATTTAGGGCATCATCTTTAGCGTAAACGCTCGCAACTCCAGACGTGAATATCTCTCGTTGGAGCTAAACGACGCCAGACTAGAGCTGGTTCATTCGGGCCTGAACGGATCCAGAGTGATTGCACTTCCTGGGAGGATCACGGATGGAAAGTGGCATCAGTTGTCTGTCAGGTGAGGTGACGGCAACGACGACTGCTCTGCGAGACAAAATTGTTGTTTGTGGCTTCCAGCCTAAACGGCGGCAGCGTCGTGAAAACCTATCTGGACTGCCAGTGGGTCTACACTCAGGTCTTGGGCAAGGACACGCTGAGGATCCCGGACAATGCAGATCTCATCGTGGGATATATGTTTCAGGTGTTGTACCTACGGTGTATGCCATATTTCATAACTTTGTTCTGTTTGTGCGACACTGAAAACTCACTTGATGTTGAGGAATCTCATGCAAAGAGATTTGCCCGAAAATTGTCTCTGCCACGCGACAAGACAAAGGAGTACTAGAGCAAGGAAGCCTGAACAAACTTCTGTAAGAGGCTCTTTCTGGACGTCGGAATGGGAGGTCGAGCATTTGGCATAAACTTTTGGATCTTGGAAAGTTACGCCTCGTTCTCTGAGAACTGCGCAATGCGTACGTACAACCCTTAGTGTCAAGAGCAGTCTACAACAACCGATTCTGGCACCGCACCACAAGTGGTGTGGTTTTAAAATTCCCCCCCCCCTCCCAAGTCTCGACTTACTGTCTGTCCTGTCCTGTCTGAGTGGGTGTACAAGAACTGAACGCGCACTTACGTGGATGAGGCGATACAAAGGACCCCAGGGTCGTCCTGACTCTCAGACTGGTGGGACGGCTTCAAGATTCTGGCCGAAATAAGTCATAAACCCAATTTCAGTCGCTCGTACATTGCATCTTGTGTTAGCAGCGCGTAATTTGTCCACCCCTCTTGGTCACATCATCGCTAGAGAAAGGAAGAGGCAGATATCTCGTAAAAGGCTTCACCAGACGCGACCTGACTTACAATAATTCTACGAGAAAACTTTTTCTGCAAGACCTTTCTCGTGTACCATGTAGCGATATCTGCCAAGCCTAAAAATCTCTTCTTCTAGCAGAATCTCCTCTATTTAGTTGTGCGGAAAGGTTTCCGCCGAGAACGAAGAGGTGGCCCTAAAGCCCACCACGTTAGGAGACAGTGTGCCCTTAAGAGTGGAAAGAAAGTAACGGCACTTTTGACGAGGTGGAAGCGCTCCAGTGCACTTTCGCTGTCACCCTCAGGCTCTGTTGCATCCGCTCTGTGCAGCAACAACGATGCATGAATATTCGACTAAGTACAGTTAGTTCATACTTAGTTTTACTTAAAAAAATCCAAATCATTTCATGTCTTAGAGGTGACTCGACAAGTTAGTTAATTCGCCATCTACCCAGGTAATTAATTCATGAACTTAACTACCTGATGTGCGATTACCTAGTTAGTTGGAGATTAAACTTAGGTTAGATTGGCGACGGAATTAGCTAATGGTTGCAATCGATGTGATTGGTCCGAATGAAAAATGCTGGCAGAGGTGCCAGAGAAGGATAAGAAGTGCTCCTTCGTGTCCATCTCTCCTTCACATTGCTTCAACTACTTGTATGTGGGTTATGCAATCTGGGATATCGAGGTCGATCACGAATGAACGGAGGTCTCAAATGCACAGAGTTACATATGGAATAACATCGTGACCAAACTTTGTGGAATGATGGCCTATTCTCTACTGTTGACATCTGAACATGCATTTTTCAAACTTCTCCAACGTTGATTAGACAAAAGTTTTCACTCAATTTGCTTGCCATTTGCATCCACTATGGCTCGCAGCCTGTACGAGGCACCAGCACAGCTCTGGCGGTTGTTCTGGGCCACGTTGCCCCCTCTTAGAGTGGTACATGGTCTGTATGGTCATCTTTAGTTTTTTGTGTCATCTTTGGTTTCCCTGTATTCTCCAACCTCTCAAAAGATCTCCTTTTTCCACTCCTTCAGCTCTGTAACCATTGTGGTGGGATATGCAGAGTATGCAGTACAGGTCTCTTGTGACTTGCAGAAGCTGAACACGTGCTCTCTAGGAGCAACCATCTGACCAAGATTGGCATATGGAGGCCAGCTCACGTATGCCACGGGTCTTGGAAGACATGCACCAAATCAAGCGTGCAGATCAATAGCGGGGACTACGAAGTTGCCCATTTTACGCTCCTCACCCCCCACCCCCCCAAAAAAGTTAAAAATATTGTGACATGGGTGTGACTGCGCTGAATGCATCGGAAGCCATAAAACTAAATACGAAATGCTCTGTATATTTTGATGTGCATTGCACATGTCCAAGGGACGCACGACATGAATCGACAATGTGTGCACTGTTGTGCACGTGTACAGCACGATACAAAGTTTTGATTCTTGATCAGGGTGAGATCGAACAGTTGACGGTGGTGAACTCCTCATCGTCCTCATCGTCACTGGCGCCCCGACAGTGCGCGCCCAAGGCCATCCCATTGACGGAGAGCAACGGCGAAAGTAACGACACCGACATCTACGTCGACTCATCTCTTGGCACAGGATCGCAAGGTGATCAATTTGTTATTGTTGGATTCGTGTGCAGGCGAGAGGGTGAAAAGCATTCATAGCTCCTTGAATTTTGCGCTAGAACTTTTAGTTCTATTTCCATTAGAACTGCTCACCCACACTTTTAGAAAATGCCCTCCTTCTCAAAAATGTTTGAACACATGCACTGTTAACAAACTGAATGTGGTCAGTGTATTGGTCATTTTTTCTTTCAGGCTCAACTTTCGACATTTTTGAGTTACAGATGTAGCTAACCCCTTCAAGAAAAGCTAAGCAGCTCTTCTAAAACTAAACTGATATGCACTCTCTCCCTTACAGTACCCAAGGTACAAGAAAAGTAAGCTAACGTCGTGGAGTAGAGAGGATGTTATCAATCGTGTCTCGTATATGTCGTTCGAAGAACAACTTTCAATGCAGACTTGCATGGCCATCATCTTCCCGGTCGAAGCAACATCCTTTCTGTTTTGCAGACGAGTATTTGGAGGAAGAATATGTGGATTTGGACTCCGAAAGCGAACCAGGTGAAGAATCGATGGCCTCTTTGCCTCTGGAAGTCATCCCAACGAAAGATGCCAAAGCGGAAGTCGGGACAACAAGTACCAATGATGACGAGGACGACGACGGAGGGTACGAAGGCAGTGGCAGCAATGAAGCAGGTAGGCCTCGTCCCCCTTAGTCGTTGAAACCGGCTTTTGGCTTTCATTAACCTCACTAGAATGGTCTCCTTGGAGTGAGTGCATCTTCCCGTGCTCCACCAAGACTCGTCAGTTCCGCTCTTTGACGCGTTGCCCAACTTGCCCAGAAGAAGTGGAGACTCGCAAGTGTCGGCAGAAGCAGAACTGCCTCTTGGAAGTCATCACCCGGGAGGATGTGAAGAACTTCCGGTAAAGAGCGCCTGCTTTTGCATGCAGATGAATTGCCTACTACGTACGCATGCTTCTCCACCATTTCTCAGGAGTCACCATCGGGAAAGACGGAAGAAGGACCGTGGCAGTCACGTTAGGGGACCGGACAAAGCCACGCTGGAACATAAAAGTGAGTCTGGCTGTACTTGTAAAAACTTTTCATGTCCCCATAGGTAAGGCAGTGATTGAGTCCACACACGGTACTGTACGAACGTGCTTCAGACTCATCCGAGCCTCTTCCGGTCGCCATTTTGAGGGCTTTGTCGTGGGCTAAGGAGAAGAAAAGATGGCGTTTCGGTTCTCCTCGTCCTCGTCTCTCCGCGGAAAAGGCGAAAAAAGGGGCTCTGATTTGAGCGACCTTTAGGCTTTTGAAAGAAAATGACGATAGCACCTTGAATTGTGCCACTTTTAGCGACGACACAGAGAAACTTCCATATTTGGCACGTTGAGGTGACTGCGGTGGGGCCGGGATGGGAGAATTGCTCTTTCGTCGGGCACTTAACTGAGCCTTTTCTTTTTCTTTAGATCAAAGCTCCTGCCAAACCCAGCTCTTGACTTCGTATGCAGCGTATGTATGAGATGCAATATGAAGTCAACCTTTTTTGCTTGGCCCTCTAGGCTTCACTTGGCTTGACTTGAATTTTCAGGCTTCAAATCCATCACTAGTCGCTACGCGCTGGACTAGAACTAATGTTACTCATCAGTCATCATCACATACGAAATAAGAAGTCAGTTGAGTACAACAATATTGAATAAGTCCACTCATATCCAACTAATGTGAAGGGACATTTTTTTCTCGGCCGATTCTGCCCTTTCGGGATACAACGGCCATATTTATCAGAGCGCATTTCTGTTCGCTTTACTCTTCTTGGCTTTATAAGTTCCTAAGAGCTTTTCTTACGTCCTTTCTGAGCTTCTTGATTTTCCTCTCTTTTTTCTCTCAAAAGCAAGCTTTTAAAACTTTCAACTTGGTTCCTCTTGCTGTTTTCTCCCTACTCCTCCAGTCCCCACGTCCGGGATTTCTCTCAATTTCCTCTATCTATAGTCTCTACACATACGTGGACACCCTTTTCTTAAACGGGCAGCGGAAAAAAGTTTCTTGGCTTGTCACCGGCAACGAAAAGGGTTGCTGTCCTTGCTTTAAGGGACCACGGGTAGAAGTGGCGGTAAATTAGCGGACTCATTCGTGCCGCCGTCACTGTTGTTTCGCGTTCCTGTCACACACACGCACAAAATCCTGGTTCCTTCCAAACTACGTAGCGCAGCTGTGTAGAGTTGAGCGCTGTTATTGACTTAGACCTCCGGGCAGACGTTGGCGGTAGTCGGGACGAGACAGACTCGTGCATAGCAGCATCGTCGCATAGCGTAACGTTCATAAATTAATCCTGGCATGCACTGCGCAGCATCTTGTCTTCCTGATTGCGCCAACGGTGGCGTCTGCTTGGGCGGAAATCGCTGCTCCTGTGCTCACGGCTTCAGCGGCCCTGGCTGCCTCGACAGGACGTGCGCCGTGGAATGCCTGAACGGCGGCATGTGCTCCACTCACGACGGCTCTCATCGGCGCTGCATCTGTAAGGAGGGATTCTACGGGAAGCGTTGTCAGAACAGGTAGGTAGCAGGCTTTATTCGCTACACTGAGTGCACTAGCAGAAAGAGAGACATGGCACACGTCTATGTCAAGATGCATTCGATGGATGGAACAGGTAAAAGTTGCGAAAGAGCCACTCACGTACACGTTGGCGGTTGTTTACGCCATGTGTCTGTGGTTTCCGCTTCCCTCGGGACCAGAGATAAGCGCTGTATTCCGAAAGCAACGCAGGATTTTTAACGAGCTCGCCTAGATCCTGCTTTTCCCATTCTTTCGTGTATGCCTTGGAATTCGTTTGCTGCTCTTGTATGCAAATGCCAAACGAACAACAGACCATTAAAGCCTGCAGTGAGGAAAAAGCCTCTTTTGAGCGAAACCCCACTTTGGGTTGGCCGCAGTCAGCGTTTTGTGCGAGAGCAGAGACCAACAAAAAGGGGCCTCCCATTCCTATTTAGTTGAGACGCAACCAAGGGGCAAGATAGGCACATTAGCCTATTAACCTACCGCACAGACACCGAAAGTGTACTCTAGGCACTCATATGGAGCTTCGATTGCGGTGCTACGCACGTACTTGTGATCTTGAGCTGGCACTGCAGTCTGATTTTTCTTTCTTTCGCCCACTTAAGAGCCTCTGCGTTGTATTCCAGAATGACTTTTTTTTGCTCAGCAGACACTCTGGGCGTGCTTTCCTCTCCTCCTTGATACAATTTTGGGGCTCCTGGGGGAATTTTAGCGGTCGATGAATCACCCTAAAAGCCTATTTAATGGCATCATTTGGCGGGGAAGCTAAATTTCAATTCAGCCTGCAATATGGCTTCTACGTACAACGCTCTCCGGTAAGAATGTGCGATACTCGAGTATCGGATCGCCTGCAAAAGCACCAACGGTACTTGCGAACCAGTACTTTTCTCTTTTCTACAATACGACGGCCAAGACATTGCAAAGGCGTTGGCACCGTTGAATTGCTCACACTGCCTACGTTGCACCAAAAAACCAAAAAGAAGGAAGGAAGCATACTTGGAATGGAGATCTTAAGAGGCACCAGGCAGGTTTCTGGGGCTCCTCGAACTGTGACTAAAGTAGTTGATTTGTCTCTAATGTAAAAGCAAGATTTTTTTGAAATCGCATCGCTGCCGCAACGAATTTTCTTCGTGCACTCTCGTATCGAGTATCGCCTCTCGACCATACTGTGGGCGATACGATACTCGATGCTTTTTGGTGGTGATGCTATCGAGCATCGGATGGCACTCGGGGGAAATATGGGGTATCTGCGACACAACGCTTTTTCAATATCGCACAGTCTTATTTTCCGGTGTACCCTTCTACAGGCTGGAACACACTCCGAACAATGACTTTCTCCACACAAGTGTAATTGTATAGTGGTATAGCAGATAGTTTCCTGCTACGTGCGTAGCAACGCCGCTCACCTCTTCTCCAGGTCTGAAGGAGATAGAAGAAGGAGGAATAACATTTGGCATGTGGTGTTTCTTCCAAATTAATGGCCCCCCAGACAGACATTACTAAGGCCGTACCTTCTACCCTCGAAGTCAAGAGACGTTCTTAGTTTTAGGGGGGGGGGGGAAGTAGAGGGTGTTTCCAAGCAAGTCGTGATCAACCCACCCACCCCTCATGTCATGGACAAGTTGCTCGGGGGTCCAGTCTTCGAGGCGTATTTGGGTGCACAACTGGGACCATTCTGACGGGGAGGACAAGGACCAAGAGGATTGAGCTTTTCTTGAGGGGCCGTATTATCATTGTGCAGGAATCCATCTGATGATGATAGTAAAATGTTTTTGAGTTCATCATCATTTTGAGAAAGTTGACATCTCGTAAGAGCTTCTTTTTTGTGTGTTCACACTGCGTCTTCGCACTGACAACCCTTCTGTGTCCGTTCTCCTCAAGGGATGGCAGTCGTAGATGTCGCCAGGAGGGGACTCATTGCACGGAGCTGTTGGTCTGGGCTTGGGGTCACTGGCGACAGTGAATGGGACTTACATGGTGCTGAGCAAATATAGCATGCGACGATACTTGTACTTTCGAAAGATGAATGAAAGTCGTTTACATTGGTCTTATCGCTATGCATCTACGATGATACGGATGAAGGCAAGATCTCTGTAGGTAACCATTACGGTAAGTCCTATTCTCGACCTTCGTTAGCACTGTATGTGCACTACCAGCTTTATTAGTTCTGTCCTACAGTGAGTTTGGTAGCGCTCTCTTTTGCATAGGGAGAAGTTTCTTCATCTCGAAGGGACAAAGCTCTCAGTGAGTAGCAGAGCAGTACAGTTCTTCCCCCCCCCCCCTCGGCACAGCGACAACTTGCAGGCACGTTGACGTTCATTGTTCATCTCTGCTTAGGTATTGCCATCGCTATGTGGCCGTACAGGAACCTGTTCGCCACGTGTTCCGACGGGTGGTTGAAGTGGAGTACGCCACGCTGTGCGCCGACGGTCAGCCCTGCACAAAGACGAGACCAGAGCACAGGACCAGCACCAGGACGGCCTACAGGACTCGCTACAAGTGCGCAGAAGGAGAGGTCCCCTGACCAGGCATTGAGAGTTGCTAAATAGATTATTTAGAAAGTGTACCCTCTGTCCCGAGAGGCGAATAGTTGCTGTGGGAAAAATACAAATGTCATTCATTGCCTACTGGCTTCGCACATGTATGTACACTATACTCTGCCGACCCGATGCTGCACAAGAATTAACGGGTAGTCTAAGGTCTGAGACTGGTGCAATCACTGCACCAAAAAACCCCTGCCGTTAATTATGAAGACTTTTTACTGCAGACCTATGCTACGATTATCCTGGCCGATCTCATCTACGTTCTATTTGCGTACACGTTGATCATGGCGAGAAAGAGAGGACCCTAATCTTGGCGAAGGTCAGATTAATAAGAGCTGCACCGATGATAAGGAATGCGGTCATGGTCAAGAGGAAGAGCTTGTCAGTCATCTTGTAGCAGACAAGGCAATGGTTGCGTTCACTGGTGAGACATCCTCCTGGGTACTTCGAGTTTACACTGCGTGTCATTGACTGAGGAGAACTCATTCAAAGCAAAATACTCGCAGACGCACACGACGACGCGACACGATTCATATTGCAGCAGACACAAACGTACATATACAGTATGAGCCTACTTTGCGAGAGACCTTCTACAGCCTCCCCTGCTGGGGCTGGCTGGGTTGTTTTGTTTTTCTTTTGTTTTTCTTTTTGCAGCATCACTCATTCATTATGTCTCCCTTGTTTCAGTCATCACGCACCGAATTTGTACGCGGTACGTTTAAGATTCGCGTACGCGTAGCAGGTCTAGGACGCTCCAGCCCCTGCGCAGTCCCACCACCTTGACTTCGTTCCTCTGCTGGGCCGAAGGCGCAAATAAGGGATACTCTGACGATGGAAGATTGGAAAGTTGGGTGGCGTCTTGCCAACTGGCAACGTTTTAGGGAAACATATTGCTTCAGTACATTTTTCCTCCAGATGTCGAGACGTATGTACGTTCGGACGTTGTACTGCACTGGACCAAACCATGAGAATTCTGTGCCCATTTCACTTCAATCTGAATGACTGTCGGACGACCGCTTATTGTGCTTGTGTGTTTTGAAGCCTCTACAAATGTGACCAGATATTTCCTATTTGCTCAGAAGCCGCAAGCGAAACACAGTGCTAATCATAGTTCTAAAAAAAAGCGTGTTTTACGGAAATGTTCCGAAAACGATTGCCGCAGTGACTCTAAGCAAATGCCGGCTGTTTGCAGTGGTCATTTTGTGTGGAAGAACGAGCGGGGTTTTTTGGGGGCCTCAGTTTCTTCTTCCTTCAAATGGAAACGTTGATCGTCCCCAACTTTGCAAGTGCTTGGGGGAAATTTACGCCCCATGGAAGAAGGTTCTTCGTGGCTGTGGCGGTACAACAATGTCTTCTCCTCAAGACTCTAGCGCACCATGGAAGTTTTGTCACAACATGCGACGACAACACGGGAATTAAGTTTGCGCGCAAACAACTGTGTGGAGCGGAGCTTTCGACCTTTCCTCTCGCTCGTGCTCCACGTCGTAGACGGGGAAGAAGGAGAAGAAGAATCCGCAAAGGTTCATGACGATGTTTAATTTGATTTCCCCTTTGTCAATCTGGCAGGCCCGCTGTCATGAGCGTAAACAGACAGTCATTGACTAGGTTTTGTGCTCATCATTGGGGCAAACAAAACTCTTCAAGGTCCCCCCAGGATGGGGTTGTAAATTTTCTTTGACCCGTCCATGGTCAGAAATCCTTTATGAAAGTCAAGTTGGTACTCACGCAGCAGCGTCAGATGTCGGCAATGGGCTTGAAGTGCATGGCGTTGATTGAAGCAACGGATACTCGAATAATCTCAGACGAATTTTTACCTGCCTTCAAATGATGACTTGTATTTTTGTAATCGGTTAGCCGATCTTAGTAGGCAGCGTGGTGCGATATTTAGAAACATGCTTGATCGCATGAATCTGGAGGTTCAACTACATGTGCACGCGAGTGCTACTAATACAGGTGTGAAAGACAATTGACGCTCTAGAGTGCCACGGACACGCAGGCACCTCATGGTAAGTATATTACGAATAAATAAATGTACAACTTTTTAAAGTTTAAAACTCGAATAACCTCCACATTGCGGAAACGCTTCTATCCCTTGTCACTTCTCCGCAGGATTGGTGCTGTAGCAGGGATGCCTGCAGTCGTGACCTCCTTGGAGTACGTACATGGTGCCCATCTTTCTAACGCCCATTGAGGGAAACTCGCCAAGTCAGCTTGTCCCGATTAATTGCTATTTGGCGGTACGCTGCAAAGGCCACACTGGTATCACAGTGGATGGGAACGTGTGTGTTGATAGAGCATCGGAACTGTGATACCCCGAAATGTCATCTTCACTTTTATCGTTCTAAATGTCGCCATTGTGCATATACATTATTGTGTATTTCAGGGCCTGAGAACCTCAATGTTGCTTGAGATCATCAGCTGTTTGATAAGCATTTTGCGATGAATGCAGCTTCCCAAGGAGGTTGGAATAATGGGATTAGCATTGAGACTGGCTATGCCCAAAAACTTTTGTCACTTTTTTTTTTTGGGGGGGGGGGGGGGGAGGGCACTGTGCTGTTGGTTTGTCCAATAAATTTTTAT
>JAAUXU010157146.1_pt1 | contig 46755 bp, 43 predicted proteins | sample 7278151 | NCBI WGS metagenome assembly JAAUXU01 (sample SAMN14350113, study PRJNA611818) | marine sediment metagenome | isolation source: surface marine sediment (1.8m) | place: French Polynesia: Moorea | collected 2018-08
CATTTAAATTCGTGGAATCTCATAACAACCGAATTTTTTGGAAGCAACTCCGCAAACGATAAACAACAAAAGGGGACGGACCCCCCCCCCCCACCACCACCACCATTTGGAAAGCAAGAACGAGAACGAGAACTACTGCACGAGCTATGACAGTGGTCCCATCTTAGCTAATGGCCACGCTAAGCAAAGAGCAAAAATGTCACATGTATGGAACCTTTTAACTTTTCAACGATATAAGTCTCTCCTGCCATGACAACACTACTCGGTCTGCACACTTGTCTGAGAGCTCTTTTCTTTTCTCTATGATCATGAACTGTGACAAGACTTGTGATGCAAGGTCCAATGGCTCAGTGACGAAATGTCCCGGTGAGGTTGTGTGAGGCTTCTCCGGTCGCATGTAACGTTATCTCCTCAATTAGGTATTCCACACATGCTCAGTTCGGTGACTCAGGTTCTCGTAGTCGGCTTAGGAAAAACAAAAACTTCGAGTAGTTAAAAAAAAGTCGTGGAGAGGGCGAGAAAGAAAGACGTCGCACAACTTATGATTTTGTGTGACAGCGTGATGCATTAGGCATAACCTCACACGGCTGATGTAACCTACATTTGGTGTGATCATTTGTTTGTGCAGCATTTGCCAAAAACAAACCCATGTTAATTATGCAGGGTTTCATGGGTCTGGACCTGGCGGAAATTAAGGGATTCGTCGCTTTACTGAGTATGGATACAATCCCTGCGCCAAAAAAAGTGGTCGGTGTTCCCTCGGGAACTTCAAGTTAATGTATAAATGTGTACTTACTGTCCTGGCGTGCAATACAGTGGAGAAAACAGCACTGACGCTAATTGAGAGCAAAGAGGTTTTTCAAGCGCAGTGCGTGGTAGCAGCGAGGTACGATTCGTCCGTCAGTGTGTGTGTGTGAGACATATGCACATAGTACACACCAGGTGCAGTGTGAGCGACAAAAAACAGGGCAGTGTTCCGTTCACCACAGTTCAAAATTGGAAACGAATGCATCCACAAGGATGTCGCAGCACCGACTCCGCACGTTCCGGAGTGTGGATGAGGAAGCTGGTAGGCGACGTCATGGACCATCCATGTTCACTATGTCCGATCGCGCTGTCAGTGAGCAGTTCTTCAGTAGTCACATCACATATACCTGTGCCACTGCCTTAGTTCCGGTCTACCTTTCATTGTTTTCATTCATGGATTTCTTTCGCCCATCCCCTACGAGTAACCATGAATGGGGCACAGCGAAGTTTGACACGGTCATAACTTGGGGCTTATGGTTGACAAAGTGACTCTGAGCCACAGCTTTCTCGTCTTAGGCACGCATGTCTAAAGCCACTGTGCTTAAAGGTGGACAGTTGGCCGCGATTTTTCTTATCAGGCTAAAGGATAATGGAGCTTTTATCCGGATGGACATCAATTGGGATAAAGCAACAAGAACGACACGGGGACTTTTCACTATGCATGGGACCAATATCCAGTCATGGAAGAGACGCCAAAAGCTTTCATGGTCTTCAAAGTAGTTGCAGAACTAACAAAGCTAATGAACTGATTCAATGTTTGTAAGACTGCGGGCCACAAAGATCAACAACACAACCAACCGAACGACGAAAAACGCTCATCAGTTGAACAGAATTTTTTTTCATTATGAACGGATCGGGGTTCGGGGAACAATATCCGAATTTTCATCGGGATAATCTTACCTGAATCCTCTCGTTCCTCTACCTGTACTATCATCAAGAAGTCTGTGACCTCTGCAAATACAGATGTAGGCTGGAGAAGATTGACGAGCACGAGGAGCATCACATGTCCTAGATGTACTGCGCTACCTGTACCAGTAGTCTTTTATGACAGCAGAAGCAAAAGAATGATTTAGTGCAGGACAGAGTTGTACGTACAACAAGAACGCGCTAGATTATGCGTCAGGGTACGTGGGAGACTAATTAATCTCTCCCGTGTACATGCGTGCGTATGAGTAAGCCGTTGTTGCTGTTTGTGCTCATTGTTGGCTATGGGGAAATTCTTTATCCCTATTCCCTGCAGTCACGTCGTATCATCAATCTTCTCTCATACTTTGCTCCTTCATTTTCTCTCCAAAATATCGCAGACCGAGCAGAGGGACTATGAAGAGGACTCAACTTCCATGCAACTGCTGGCTGTGGCTACTCCTCGTCACAATCACTGTCACAGTCGAACTCAGCCAAGGTGAGGAGAGCTCATTCAAGTACAGCACGGGAAAAAGCGATCGCGTTTGAGTCCCATCGTGGACTGACGTGGAAGAAGCCACTGCGACTGTCATGTTCATTTCTTCCCTGCCTTGTGCACACCTCATGTCAAAAGATCTTCTACTTACAGGAGACTCCAGCAGTGAGGAGAAGCTCTCAATCCCATTCTTTGACCTCATCTTTAATCGAGACGTCAATCGCCGCTCGGCCAACACTTGGTCAGGATCCTCTCTTGGCTCAGAGTTCCTGGGCAAGCGGCGGAAAAGGGTCTCTGAGTTCCTGGGCAAGAGGGCTCCAGGGTCTGAGTTCTTAGGAAAGCGAGTGCCCGGGTCCGAGTTTCTTGGAAAGAGAGTTCCAGGGTCAGAGTTCCTCGGAAAGCGTGTGCCCGGCTCGGAGTTTCTGGGCAAGCGAGTCCCTGGCTCAGAGTTCCTGGGAAAGAGAGTGCCAGGTTCCGAGTTTCTCGGTAAGAGAGTCCCCGGGTCAGAATTTCTGGGCAAGCGCGTGCCGGGATCGGAATTTCTTGGCAAGCGAGTGCCCGGCTCAGAGTTCCTCGGGAAAAGGCGCTACAACGCACTGAGCATGGCAGATAAGCGAGTCCCGGAGGTCCCTAGCGAGGTGAGGCAACGGAGCGACAGGGAGCGCTACTGGGATGAGATCAGAGAGGCCCTGCTACACCAACACCCCGCCAGCTGAGCGTCAGATGGTGCCACAACTGAGTCAGGGACTCCACCAGCGATGACGACCTTTTCTCCCCACTTATATAAACTTGGATCTGTACCAATACTCAGCCATAGTACATAAATGTATGTGTGCTACTTAATGTCCTATTCTTGATGGGCAGCTTTCTTCTGGAAGACTGCACTGACGTCGCCAAAATGACTTTTGAGGAGGAGGCATTTTACGGCGTCTAATTCGTTTCATACCATGTAGTATGTGACTTCTGTTCCTATCATCATCATTACTGCACTGAGTACTGCTGAAACATTACGGTACGAGATATTAGTATCTCCAAAAGCGAACCCAAACACACACTAACTGGCTGGATTTTGCTTTCTCGCGCTGCACTTCTACCTATGCAACTTGAGCTGTCATTGTTATTACACTTAAAATAGTGTAAGCCTCACATATTTTTTAAAAAAGATAAAAATCTTACCTACAACGTAGTCTGTCTGTGCTAGCCAATCATGTAATGGATTTAATTTATTAAATATCGATCACGTGCAGAATCCCATGCATGTATGATAATATAACGTCCTTCCTCATAGCTCGAAGTCCCGCTCGTCCAGGAGATCGCCCTTTCTCAAACATGCGTCGATCCAGTCGTCAGTGACAATGCGAAACTTCCTCTTCATCTTCCTCCTCTTTGACTTGAGCTTCTCAACCGTTCCCTTAGCAGTTGGTGATGTCACCAGAGCGTGCGTGATGCCATCTGCGAGTGTTTCCGTCACCACAGCTCCATAGAACTCCAGGGTGAGGGCGGCAACGTTGTCCTCCTTCTTATCACAGCAGTAGACGCGCAACTGTCTAAACAGTCCAATCTTGAGAGGTTCGTCCATGAAGGTGCTTTCAAACTCGGCCAAGTCCACCGTCGTGATGGCTGCCTCCATGCCTAACTGTGCAACCGCTTCCATAGAGAATTTAAGACTCGCCTCGGTCGCTCGCTCAGCGTAGGGATCGCCGAAGATATCGAAGTCGGCCGCGAAGCGCTCCTTGGTTGCCGAGGTTGTGTACAACATGTCGGAAGGTCGAAAGTTACGAAAGCCATCCTTTTCGCAATCCAACAACCACGTGGACCTGACGACGTCGACGCGGCCTGAACGCACCTCATTCTTTGCGCGCACCTTGAATCCCGTTTCCACGTAGCAGAACGTGACGCCCTCTCTCACGTTCTGCTCGCATCGGCCACCCATTGACATGACGATCTCTTCCAGACGGGCCTTCAGCGCCCCGTCGCACGGTTCCACCACTATAATCTTGTCCTTCAGGTCATGCGTGCGAACCATGACGCTCGACGGGTCGGCCACTGCGCTGCGGTAGAGGGCTGACACAGTAGGAGCAGACGAACCAGACGCCGACGCGTTCTGCTTGCGTCGCCTCTTGGCGCTGCTGCTGCCGCCGTCGTAGTCCTCATCCTCATTGAGACGAGCTCGTCCGGCCAACTTTCCCTGCCCCTCCCTTTGCAACGTCCTCATCTCGTCCACGGTCATGCACGCGTGCCATGGCTTGTCACTGGCGCTCCTAACGCATTCGATGCGGGGAAACCTAGACAAACAGGAAGAAAAAGCTGAGAAACGTCATCCCCCGGGACCAGACACCTGCTCCTTCATGTCATGCATTTTGTTGCGATCCAACACGTACTAGTAGCAGTACTACAGTTGGAACAAGTGAACTTGCTGCGAGTGGCCGTGGAACAAAGGAAAGGACCACAAGGGAATACGATGGATGTCGCGAGAAAGAACGAGGAGGAGAGAAAAAAGACTTGAGAACGTCTCGCCCGCAGCAGCAGGTAACTTTCGATGAAAAATGAAGAAATATACCACTTTTCCGCAGGAATTGCTATTTGCTGAGGACTCGCCTTCACAAAGAGTCTGGTGTTTACATAGGAATCTGAGACATTCACTGCACTTGTCTCATGGAGAGTCAGCATGTCCTTTTATAGTAAGACGTGATTCTCTATTACGTTACGCTAATAAAGTAAGAAAGATTTGCACTCCGTTAAAATTCAGACATGAGAGTCAACGTCGACGCTCATGGTGTCCTCTTCTCTTACCTCAAGGTGCAGCCAGTCTTGTAGACGTTACTGGAGACGATTTCGGCAGCCTTCACTTGAAGGATAGCGGACTTGCTCGGCTCAATCCAGAGATCTGGTTTCTCCCGTCCAAACTCCAAATTGAACCAGGACGAGCCAGGCGGAGGTTTCGTACTAGGTTTGAAGTGAGTCTGCAACCTCATCATGAGGTCGGCTAGTTCCTTGGCGCTGCAGCCGGATCCCACTCTACAGAATGAATGAAACTCCCTGGGATGACTTCCGCCCTCCTCCTCTCCCTCGTTCTTCACAGCTAGACCCATGAGAAAGTGTGTGACAGTACCAGTTCGCCGCCCAGAGCCGTAGTAGCCACCCATGATGATAAGATCACATTTGTCCACGAGACTCCCTTCATAATCTGGCTTCACCTTGATCCATCCGCCTCTGGTCCGTGCGTTGGGCTTGTACACGCTATTAGGATCCTTGACGACGATACCCTCCTCCAGCCGGTCGATGGCGTCATTCAGTTCCTCAACCACTTGCTTTCTGCTGTTGCCGGTCTTCCGTTGCGCTAACTGCACTCTTCCTGGAGATTCTATGATAATCGTAGACAAAATTTCCAGCCTCTCCTTTAGCGGTCGGTTACTAAGTACTTCTCCGTTGAGGAAAACGACATCGTAAACACACAGGCACTGCTGAAACAACTCGTTGTCATCTCTCAGCCCCCGGATGTTCATCTGATCGCCTTTCTGCGCCAGCGTCTGCGTGGTTTTGTTGAAGGCACAAATTTCCCCGTCCAGAATCACACTCTTCACGGTTCCAGCCAGAGAGCGCGCTGCGTACGAGCAGAACATTCCTCGATTGTCGGCATCATGTCCAAAATCTGCGGTGAAGTCGAATCCATTGCGTGAGAAGAATCTGAACTCGCTGCCGTTCTTGTGCAGCTGCATTCGCTCTCCGTCGTACTTGACCTCTATGTAAAAAGATCTTCCGCCCATCTGTTTCTCCAGCTCCTTGAACGAGCACCTGTCTGCCAGCATTGGCTTGAACGGCGTAAACAGCTGGACGTCCAACTCATTAGACCGGCGATTTGGGTCGCGGAGTAACTCGCACACCTTTCGCAAATTTGCATTCACGTCAAAGAGATCATTGGCGTCTGGGTGAAATTGAAACAGCAAGGATTTTTGTCCCATGCCAAGCTTCATGTCCTTCAGGATTATCCGAACCTATAAAAAGGGACGACAGTTTGAGATGTCGATAAATGGTATCACCGGTATGCGTCATGTAAAGCTCTTGCAGCATAAAGAACTACGATTTCAGACACTCACCAGCCACATCTGCTGTATGTCGGTTGTTTGCTTGAACAAGTCCATAAGCACCCGCTCTACCCCCTTCCTTCCGTCATTAAGGTTGGCTGCTATAATCTCGTCCAGGGAGTCGTTGACTTTTTTGATGGATAATCCAGCGTTACCGTAATGCCGACCCTTGATGACAGAAAAGAGGACTGCAGCGAAGTCGCCGGAGTCACTACCGCTTTTAGAGGCCCTATAGTTCTTAAGCTTCATAGCGTCTGTGCTTGTGGGACCTAAGCCGAGCATGTCGATGTAAATCTTGGCCAGAAGAGTTTCCTTGATCCCGTAAGCCCCTCTTTCGCGGTCTATAGCGGGAAGCAGCAACCGCATCACGGGAAAGAGTGAAGAGTTTTGCTCCTTCATCTGCTCCACACGGCATCTGCCAAGGAATTTTGCCACTCTTGCTGTCCTCTTCTGCTTGTTCCGCTCTTTGTTGACACTCTCGCAGAAAGACGCGAAGGCGTGGAAGGAGATCAAGTCATCCCAGGAGACGCTCATATTTGCCGGTCTGAAAGAAGAGAGAGATGGCGATAATGGAAAAATGATACCTTCCTGGGGAAATTTAGGCACTAAAAATGTATATTCCTTTCTTTTTTACACTTCTTCTTGGCTCTTTCTTCCTTCAGTTTCACGTCAAGGTCAGGAATGTCTTGAGTTCACGACAGAACTTGTTGAGGGGAAACCCCACAACGTTAAAGTAGTCTCCTTCGATGCCCTCGACAAGAGTGCCACCAAGAGCCTGAATGCCGTAGCTGCCTGCTTTGTCCATGGGTTCTCCACTTGCAACGTAGCCGTCGATCACGTCCTTGGAGAGGTCGCTAAAGTGCACTCGCGTCCTTTCCGAAAAGATCTGCTCGCGAGACATGCCGATGAGGCATACTCCGGTGAAGACATCGTGCGAGCGGCCGCTCAGCTGGCTAAGCATAGAAACGGCGTCGGCGACGTCGCGGGGCTTGCCGAAGATGGCACCATCGAAGGTCACTACGGTGTCGGAGCCGATCACTAAGGCGCTGCTGTCTTGGACGCTCGCCATGACGTCCCTTGCCTAGAAGAAGAAAGAACAAAAATGTCACGTTTTGGATATAAAATTCGTCTGCATAATGAGATCTTCCTACCTTTCGCGCGGCCAGCTCCTCCGCATACTTGCCTGGCTGCTGCGCATAGAGCTTTGGATCAAGATTCTCGTCGCACATGGGCGGCTGCACTTGGAACCCATCCGGCAGACCAGCTTTGCTGAGAATCTCTCGACGGCGCGGCGACGACGATGCCAAGATCACTCGCCGGCCTTGGAGGAGATGCTTCACCGGCTCAAGCATCAAGCTGCAAAATAGCACAGAAATTCGCAACATCAAGGTTCTCACGCGCATTAATACTCCCTTTGTCCATAGCATCGCCCCTTAAAAGCACACGAAAAAAGGCCAAAATGGAGGTCGTTTCTCAATAAAAGGAAGGAAGGGCTTGAAAAAAGGACGCAAAGTTTTCCTGCCAAGAGAAGAAGGCTGCGATGAGGGGTGAGGAGGGCGTGAATAATGAATGGGGATGACGACGTTGCCAAAAAAAAGAGCGGATCTTTGAAGGTTCTTTTTCCACTCAAACTGCCAAAGAATTAAAAGTACGGAAAACAGAGGGTGATAAACGAACAAAGAGGTGTGGAGATAGGAAGTGGGAGGGCGAGGGGAATTTTATCAGTTCCAGACGACAAAAATTCGAGCTTTAAAATGTACCCACAAGTAGGGGGAGAAATATGAGTGAAGCAGGCGTTAACGAGGCTTAGGGAGTGCTTTCAATGGACCCCTCAATGTACAGCATTTACTGTGGAGGAGCCGTCGGTCACACGAGCCCTTGTGGCTATCGCATTTTCCAAACTTTCATACTGATCCTTTCTTTCCAAGCCTTTCTTCCTTTCAGCGAGTCTAGCTCGTGCAATGCGGCGGGGACGGTATTGGGGATAAACTTTTTCGTGCGAATGCGACCTTTCTGAAAAGGGACGGGAAGGTCAACCAAGAGATCTCCCTTTGGATCATCTCAGATCCATAGGGCCGTAAATAAAGTGACGGATGGTTTCCAGTTGAGGGAGTGGACGAGAGGCCGCCACAAAGATGAAATAACCTGCCCTAAAAATATACTTTTTGTAGTAACAGCAGGCAGAGGGGATGACGAAGTTGGAGTACCGCCTATAAGGAAGAGGCCGAGCTGTTTTCATGCAAGTGAATGGTTTCTTACAGGACACACACATATATATATATATATCCCATGTACCTTTGTACGAGTGCGTGTGTACGTGGACATACGTATGTACATACCCTGTAGAGCAAAGGTTGCGCGATCCAGCAGAAGTTCCTTTGAGAGGCTGGGTTACGACCGGAACGACGTGACCTCGAGAACCGGTCAGTTAAAGCCAAGCTTTGGGGCAAGTCAAAAAGGGCTCGAGCAGATTTGTCCTCAGACGATCTGAGTCGACGTGACGACGGCGCGAGCTCCCACTTCAGCGTCAACAACTCCTCCTTCTCGCTACGAGTGACCTAATGCGACAAGGTCGGATTCTCTATCACCACCAAATTTGAAGGGGAGCTGATCGTTAACAACACTAACCTTAAAAACAAAACTGACCTTCTGATTATCCAGGACAGTCTTGCCACTTTTGTGTGTGGAATGAACGCTACCTTTTGTGACCAGCCCGTGGAGAAAAGGTAGTCCACGCGCTGTTGCCTCGCCGCCGTGGTCGCGGTCCTTTCTGCCAGTGACTTTTACCTCGTTTGCCTCACTGGTGCTTTCTCGAGCACTTGTAGCCTTACTTTCACTGACGGACGTAGTCCCAAAGTCGTGAAAGCGCTCGTCATCCACCATCTAGCAGCTCTGTTAATAAATGTAAACAAGCAGTAGCTGTCACTGAGGGGTGAAACAACGCGAGTGATTGAAGTCGGGTTTCGTCTTCGTCATGGCCCGCCCCTACGTGAGTCTCGGCAGCCGGATTTTGCGCGAGGCCCGCAAGTTGGATCACTACGCACTGGGCGGACCTGGAACAAGACTGCTGGAGCACGACGAGGAGCGTCTGGGTACGGCGGGGCGCTTTCCCGAGCACTATCTCCGCTTCCGCAGGGAGTGGCTTAAGGGGCCACAGGAATGGATCCACCTCACTCCAGACGAGCGCCGCTTCGAAAAAGACGAGTTCGGCCAAGTGGTGCCTGTCGTTAACAAGAACATTACGACGGTCTTCTACCCGGACGGCTTCCATAAAGGCCTCTGGGGCGGCGAGGGAGTAGTGTGGGGCATCCTCGCACCCAAGGCCGCCAGGCACAAACCGAACTACAATCCACTGTCCGAACGCTACTGGTTTCCGCGGCTCCACCAAACTGTGGTGTACAGCGAGATATTGGACGTGCACCTTGCTATGGTTGCCACGGAGAGAGGAGAGTCTCTGGTGGACAAACATAAGGGTTTAGACCTGTACCTGCTGGAGACTCCAGTCAATGAGGTTTATGCTGTCGACCTGTTGAAGTTAAAAAGGTAAGACGTACGCATAGTTCGCACACATGCACCTGGGAATCTAACCCGAGTACCTACGTGAGCATGAGGATTACGTCGTGCGGGTCACACAGATTTGTTGCAGAAGGGGCATGTTGATTATGTCGTACAGTGCATTTATCGTCATTTGCAGATGCATGCTGCTGGCACTTGTCCGCGAGACTCTTTATCCCAACAACAGCGTGAGACGAAAAGAGGTCCTGGACAAGTACAAACGCTTCATGTTGCCTGAAGAAGAAGCCGACTGGCATGGCCTGACAATAGACGATGCCAAAGACAAGCAGGAGATGCTGGACAGACTTCAACGAGAGGAAAGAACACGACCACTAAAGCATCTGTACCGAAAGGAACTGGTGGACTCATTGAAAGCCGGGTTATATGAGGAGGCCGTGGATCCGGTGTTGCTGGAGGAGGGAGAAGGGACGACAGTCAGGCAAGCTTTCAGAAGGATAGGCAGTGCGTTCAAGAGAAAGAAGTAACAACTACGAACGGCTTTAGCTCGTTTAGTGCAAAAGACTTGCGTGTGTGTTCCTTTGAAAATGTCAATGAAGAAAGTGACCAGTACATTAAAACAGCACATCAGTTCTACAAGTCGTCGAAAATATTCCTTGGCGGCCCTGCTGCTCTCCGAGGAGGCGACGGAAGTGATTCTGCAGAGGGCTGATGCTGGTTCTCCAGCAGGGACCTCTCGGGACTAGTGACAACGGCTCCAGTTGCTGGAGAAGTGGCGGCCAAGGAGTTGCTTCCTCCACGGCTCTTGACGATTCCTCCCAAGCGATAGCGATTTTCAATCTCTGGAAGAGGTTCACTAAAGTTTAGTTGTAATTTGTACATCCTATGTGCATTCGCATACATACCGCCTCGACCGCCAGACTCCTGATCTTGGAACCTCTCCGCAAATTCTCTCCTCCTCGCGGCTGAGTCGATCAATCTTTGGATGCGTCGCTTCTCACGCTTAATGTGCTCCTTGCCCTCCTCTACCATCTCTTGCGTGACTTCGCTGTCCTGATCCAGGAATTGTTGGAAGCCAACAGCTGTAAGAGACACAGCCCTCAGCTCAATGGTGAATTCATGGAGTTAGGAGACGTGTCAAGAACCTTCGAGCCAGGGTAGCGCTTATGCATTATATATACGTATACGCCATACCTGTCAAAAGACGAGATCCTAGAGAAAAGTAGGTAGCTGCTGAGAGACCCAGCAAGGCTATGGGGAAGTAGATGTTAAAGCCGTCCGATACAATGGAGACAACATCCATGTGACCCATCACCTGTGGAAGACACATTGATATTATCAATCTGACCGTGCAAGTTGGAAACTCCCCCCGTTTCAAAGGCTTCTTTCTCTGTGCAACACGCTCCCGGGATCCAACATAAATCCTCAGAGTGGGACGATTTCAAAGCAGAACAGATTTTTTAGTCATATTTCCACTAGCCCACTAACTACTCTACCCAGTACTCTAGCACCGGTACTATTGCTTATACCTACAGACATTGAGATGCCAATTGTCACGACCTCAAGTTCAGAGGAGTAGAGGATCTCCCACTCGTCAACGTTTTGGAAACTCGATTTCTCTAGTCACGGTTCATGCACTAAAGTTACTCTTGGCCACTCCGCCGGAAGGCCTTTTCTAACCGTGCTGAAGATGAAGAGTCAAGCCGAAGCCAAGCTTCATGTTGTTCATAGTATAGTAAGCGATATGGATTATGGGCATGTTTACCTGCGTGTACGCTGTTTCCATGTGATTGGACTTGATGACGTGCGAGTCCATATGGATGAGGGACAAGAAGTTTAAGCAGAGCGGTGGAGTCAATCTGCAGAGGAGAGCCCCGGAGAAAAGCAGAGTGTATTCGTCCGATTGGTGATTGCTCGCCAAGTAATAGTAGTTGAGGATTCGGACTTTGAATATCGTATAATAGGTGCACAGGCAGAGGTAACATATGGAAGCGAAGCACACCAACTCCATGGCACCGTAGCTGTGGCTATGCCTCGCGAGGCTGACGAAACGCGCGAAGAGCGACAGTGGTGGATCGGCGACAAAGAAAGTGACCTAAGGAGCCAAAGACTTGGCGGTGACCTTTAGATATGAGTCAACATTGATAACTTGGACTCACCTCTGACCAGATCACCATGACCGACATAACGGCCGCGACTCCAGCGGCCGCTCTCAACAGCAAAGGACTCAGGAGGCACTTCCAGTACCACTCTATTGTTGGGTTGAAGATTGTGCGCGCCAGAAGGGGATGTGGAGGACGACTTAGTGTTCGCTTGAAAACGTGTTCGTTGCTAATCATGTTGCGGTTGATGTCCTCCAACTCGAATACTCTAAACAGGTGACAGGATAACATTTCAGAACAGAAAAAAACCTTCGCAAGACAGGATTCGGCCAACCTGTTGGTCAGATCCGACCACTGAGCTTCCGTCCTGTGGTGATTTTGAAGAGCTGTGATGACCTTCCTGTGCATCTTGATCAGTGTCTTCTCGTTCGGAGGGTCGCTTCCGAACGGTATCTCAGCTCGTCGTCGTTTCACCCGCTCCATCATTTCTAAAGGGACTTTCTCAAGGATGCTTTCCACCATGGGACGACGCATGTCTGCCTGACCAATTGTCTGCGCAATCAGGTTGACTGCCAGTAGTGCATCGTCCAGCGTCTCTTCGGCGTCGGCACGCTCGGACATGAGCTTGGCTACCTTGAAATAAGCGCGGTTGAGCTGATAGCCCCTTTGCGCACTGTACCAGCAGTTGCGTGGTACTTCGACTAGTCCGTAACCCAACATGAGCACCAGCACGAAAAGGCCCCAGGTGTTAGAGGCCGCCGCCGCGATAGCCTTTACTTTCTCCCAGTTAAGGTGCAATTTGGGCTGCAGCGCGATATAGCATACCAAGACCACGGCGATGAACAGGACGGAAGCGTAGTAAATGGCGTTATCCCAGATCGCGGAGCGTAGCTTTCCACCCGCCGTAAATTCGCCCGCCTGTGTGTACGATTGCATCAAGGGTAACACCAGCCACGTCAACATCTGTGAGCTCCAATACACGATCTTCCACAAGTTAAGAAGCGTTCCCTCTGGAAGCATGCTGTGAGGGGGGGAACACTCAGGTAACTTCGGCGTAACTGGTGATACCGTCGTGGCGGTTTCGTTGACCGCCGTGACGGTTTTGTTGACGTCGCCCCTCAAGCGGACGAGCTCGGGAGACTCGGCTGTGGTGGCATTATCGACGCCCACGCAATTCTTGTACGTGGTGTTGGACACGTCCAGCGGCAGCACGAAGATGATAAGAAAGGAGAAGTACCACGCGGTGAGTACGGCCACTGTGACGGCTACACGCTGACGTAGCCAGTCACCGTATGACCACAGCAGCGACCCCGACAGCAGCAGGGTTATCACCACGTCGAATGCGAACGGCGCCGCGGACATTGCGAAAACTTGCAACAGGGTCTTTAGTTCCTACTCGAAGGACACGCTCTCCGACACAAACTCGCCTTGCCGCTGCTGCTCCTTCTCACGGTCTTCCTCTTTTTGTCTCTCCTCCATCTGCTCCCTGGCGCGCTCCTTGGCCCGGTTCTGCATTTCTTCAAGCCTCTGAAGCGTGAAGGACTTAAGGGGGAGCAACTTGGGCTTGCACAAGATGGTCTGCGCCTGGGCCTCGGTGAACAGAAGCCCCCTCTTGGGCAGCACCTCCCGAAAGGCTCCCTCGGGCATGGTCACAGATTTCTAACTCCTTTTGCGTCGGCAATGGCAGAGTCGAAAGACCAGACTGGCAATGACGGCGTCGATCGATCGATCGATCGATCCCGCGGGAAAATGCTGATCCCCTTTTTAGCTGGGAAGGCCGCAGTCGTCGGGGTCGGAGACAGATCAAAGGAGAAAGCGGAAACTTTTTCTCAACTCTCGCTTGCCGCTGTTGCCGCCGTCGCCGCCGTCGCCGCCGTGCATAACTGCAAGTGTTCCCACAGGACTGGATGGGACGGATGGACTGGCTGAGGCCAGAGGGACCAAGAAGTGTAGGACGGGATGGAGGACGCCGAACAAACTCAAAACTGACTCGGGGAGGCGGTGACGCTGACGTCGAAGCTAAACATGGTCTCGTCGGGGCCACCCAAAGAGGCTTTGCTGCCGTTCGATTGGTCTGCTAGGAACACGAGCAACCTGTCACAAGTCAACTGACCGAGCTGTGGCGGGAGCAAGGCAGGCAAGGCAACACTAACGTAAGCAGATCAGCGCTGATGGAATGTACAACTTGCGCAACGTCAAGGTGAATCTCACCAGGGCACTGAGGCCCACGTGCTAAACGTCCTGCACAGGTCGGGTGTCGGTGGAGAAATGGTTGGGTCGACGTGCACGCTGCCATCTTGTGCAGGAAGTCCATGTGCTCGCCCCGATTGTAGCTTAGTTATGACCGGGGGGCGGGAAAACAAGTGGATCACAGTATGTTGTATTTCCTGCCCTCCTGAGCCTGAAAAACTTACAGTAGTAAATAATTTTTCCATCCGTTACAGCGAGGTCTTCGAACACCGTTAGTTGGTTGTCTTGGCTCGACTCAAGCTCGAGGCGCGTACCAGTCGTTCCGAGGTGAACGAGGCACCAAGTTGAACAGCTCATTTTTTGCATAAAATTGGCAAAATATTGCGCGAAAAATGCATTTTATGTGATCTTGGTCTAAAATGGGGAAATATATGTTTTTTGTGATTCACATTTTCGTTGTGATATAGATATTCATGAGAATCCCCCGCTGTCTGAGACCCAAATATCAGCATCTCGAAACCCAAATATCAACATCTCGAATTTGCAATAGCTGTTAAAAGAAGATAAAATTAAATTTGCTGCTCGGCCTAATAAGGAAAAATTCGTAGGTTCTTTGCTGTGCCAAATACAAATCCTCATTGTGGATTCCACTTTTGCAGCACAGCAATGACTCTCCCAATGGTTTAAGCACCTTGACCTGGTTGCTAATTGTAGTTTGACCGGGAAGTAACTTTCCAGTGTGAAATTTCATGACTGCCGGACCATATTCCTCCATTTGCCTCACCCAGCAACCCATTCTGCTGCTGACTGTGGAGGACTTGTTGCTGCAGGTCTTTGGCCACCCATCCATAGCACCAAGTGGTATCTGCATAGGGATCTCCACCAAGTCTTTTTGAAAGCATCTGCTGTCTCGGGACCATGACAAAGCTGCTGCCAATTCAGTGGATGTTGTCATGAGGCAGAATATGGAGGAGAAACGGCAGGAAGAGAGACGTAACAGCTGAGGAACTTGCAACCACCCTCCCGGCATCAGCACTATGATCTTGAACCTCCTCCTCCCACCAATGTCATATAAATGGGACAGGATCTCTCTCCGGGATACTATGCAACATCTTGCAACCATAACAACTTCAGTTGAGATCAAGGTTAGGGGAAAGGCCAGGGGAAATTTACACATAAAATGAGCATCGACTCAATGCCTCTTCTTATAGGTTACAGTGCAGTGAGGAAATCAACAGGTAGGTCATCACTGCTAACTTATACCTACCAAACCAAGTTGTACCTCCCATCGCCAGGTGAAATGAAGTACAGACTGCGACTCCGCCATGACTGCGAATCTGTGCTTTATTACTATTCCTTCTTAGTCAGTTCAACTGTATTCACACAATGCTCAGGACATGCCTTTTACTGAGAGCACCTTGTCCGCCAGTTCAGCAACATCCCGTTGATAGTGCGTCCTCATCAAATGCATCTCCCACACTGCTACTGTTTTCACATTCGCCACCTCCAGGCCAAAGTTGACAGTCTTGCTTGGTACAGTCTCATCCGACTCCAACAAGGCCTCACAGGTGCTCAAGTGGCAACTCCTCACAGCCAAGATTGTCTCCAACACCTGTTTTGAGTCATCCGGTGTCATCTGCAAGGCTGATATGGATAGCAGCTTGAGGAAGGCCAGGACGAAATCCTTGGATACAAGTTTCTTCCTCTTGATCAACATGTTTCTGACCACAGAGCAGACAGAGGAAGCGCAGCCAGGTTGGTTTAAGTCCAACGTGGGCAACAAGAGGTAAAGCGAACGTGCAAATTCTCCCGGATCATACGTGAGAAACTCCCCTGGGCCAGTCAAAATGTCAAATGCAGTCTTGATGCACAGAAGCTTTTCTTTTGACTCTGTGGCAACTGAGGTGTCTCTCCTGACCAGCAGCGAGAGGACCCTGAGGAGGTCATCAAAAAAGTCAACATTGATGGCATGGCAGAAGGTGGAGATGCATTTGAGGGCAGAAGGAAGCAATTTGCGATAAAAAGAACCGTCTTCTGCCATGTTGCTTGCAGCCTCCTTGACTATCCTGAAGAGCAGCTCGAAGACAGCTTTGGCAGCAGCCGTGAAGTTCTTGTTGCGAACGGAAGCTGCTTCCTCACCGCGCGCTTCACGCATCTCACGCTCAACTTTCTGTAGCTGCTTCTGACGCTTTTTTTCTTTCCTTGACACCAACACCTGATCCTTCTTCCTTCCTTTTTTGTTTCCCTTGCTGTTCTCATTGGTCTCGTTGTTCTTCTCCACATAATTGAGTCTGAGCGGAAGCAGTACCTCAATAAGATCAGGCCTGCACCGGTACTTCTTGGCCTTCACATAGGCCTTGATGGCCCTGACGACTGTCAGTGAGATCTCGCCTTTCTTGTCACCCTTGAATATTTGTCGAAATGCGTCAGACACACTCTCACTCATCTGGTTGCTCTTCACATTCAAGAAAGGAACGACCAACCTGACGATATTGGGGGCATAGTTGAAGTGGGGATGTGCTGTCAGCAAATCGCACAGACATTTCAGAGCATGGGGGGCGTTGATGCTCTTCTGAGCATCCTTCACCACGCGCTCCATCTTCATGAGGAAGTTCTTGGCACATACCAACACTGTATTCTCAAACTTCTGCAGACGCTTGGTCTCCTTCTTAAGAAGGACTCCCTCGGTCTGGTGATGAGCAATGTTGTACCCTGGAATAACATCTTTCAGCAACTCGCAGGCAGTGGTTGATGCAAGGCGAAAGCCCACGGATCGTATACTGATGGGAATGTGGTCTAGCATCTGAATGATCTTCTCCAACCCTTGGATGCGCTCCTCCGGAGCTGAGATGAATCCACTGGCCAGTGTGCCGAGACGCAGCTTAAATGCGGATAATTCACGGTCCCGCCCCGCCAGAATCGACACCACGGAATATTCTTTCTTCGTCTCCTCGCCGTTTACGACGTGATTAGCATCATCATCACTGTCGCCGCTGGATTCGGATCTTTCAAACTCTTCCAGATTGCCTTCTTCTCCAGCTTCTTCATCATCTTCATTCCCCATTCTCTCCGCCTTCTCTGTCCGCACGATGACTCCCTTCTTGGTCTTGATTGGAAGCAGCAGTCTCTCCTCTGCCGCCCTCTTCTCCTCCTCCCGGTGGCGTGCTAGAGTCCTTTGCTCCATCTGGAAGATGTCGAGACCTCCGCCGTTCTGATTCAGTCTGAGAGCATCCTCAGTATCCATCATCTCTACGCCATCCTCCTCTTGATCTTCCTCATCATACTCTCGGAGCTGCTTGGTCTTCTTGGCCTCAGCCTTAAGCCGTTGCTGCTGGTGAAAAGAGCTGATGGAGTTCGGCTTGATCTTGCCCCTTTTGATGAGCTTGTTCCTCTTTTGGTTGCCAAGCTTGACCTTGGAGACGGACCTCCCACGTCCTCCATGCTTGCCGGCCTTCCCCATGTCCGTGGAGAAGAATACGCCGATACAGAAGTAGGGGCGACAAACGTGCACGCTTCTGTTTTGTTTTATGTTTATCCGACAGGGTTGCCACGAAGCTGGGAAACGTGAAGCTCAGGACGTAACCTCAGCTGACCTAACTTAACTCAAGTGGCAAGCCTGAGCACCTGCACTGACTTTCAGGGGTGACGTTAAGAAAGATTCAGTTTACGTCACAACTCGCACGCGGCCTGTGTGGCTGTGGTGTTCAGCAGCAGGGACGCGTGAGCGCCCAAGGAGATCAGGGTAGGGATTCGGGTTGGGGCTGCCCTCGACTTTCGCTCGAGTCTCGAGTCTTGACTCTCGCTCGTCCCACTACATCCACGAGGAAGTAGCAGCGATCGCAGCGCCCGCTGCAGCATCGACGGTGGCGCCCGTGCCAGCGCCTGCTGCCGATGTCCTTCGTACAAAACGGAGGAGAAGGACGAGGTGGTGGAGGCGAAGGAGGAGAAACAATATACGCAATGCAACAGTAGCGGCAGCGGCAACAGTGGCAGCAGCTAAAGGAAGAAAAAAACAGCAATCAAGTCGAGCAAGAGTGAAGTTACTGAAGTACTACACGTACTTCAAGCGAGTGTCTGTCGGCGGGCAGAAGAGGTCTACGGATAGTAATTTTGTTAAAGACGCGGTAGTCGATCTCTTTCTGCCCCATGTCATCGCCGCTCTCATCTCCGTCGAAGCGCCCGCGGGAGTTGACATCGGTGGTGTCCTCTTCGACGGCGGGAACTTCGTTCTCCCCAGACCTTCCACGCAAGCGTCGGCTGGAGTTCGGAATCCACGGGGTATCCAGCTCCTCAAGTAACTTCCTGCCGGAGTGAGTGTCTTGACACTTTTGATCATCGTCAATACGGTCAGTCTGATCTCGTCTTTCGTTGTAGGAATGTCCTGGCAGACAATCCACATGACGCGTCTTCCCGATGGTCTTCGGACTCCAACACGCTTCCGCAATTTCTCACGCTGTTGCTACCTCGGCCGGCAGTCGTCTCGTCCGTCACCTTTGGAAAGTTCGAGAAAAGTCATATGTGCAATCTCAAACGCTTCAAGATCTACGGTGGCTACGACGAGGAGAACATGGTAGAACTGCTAGACGGGTAAGACTACCGGATGTCCTAAATTGTCCATATGTGATCCTTGTTATCCATCTTCTGATAGAGGCCTGAAGAACGACTCATCCCCGGAGACTCTTCGCTTGAAATACAACGTGGCCGGTCACCTCTTTCCCTGTCGCTTCATCAAGGTCAGTTGTTGGTGATGCAGGAGCCTGCAGAGTATTTCCTCTTTAAGATGCATTTCTTATTCCAGGTCATGCCCATCCAGGCATGGGGTCCAAGCTTCAACTTCTCCATCTGGTATCTCTCTCTCAGCGGTGACGACTCGGACGAGACCGTGAGCCCCGCTTTGGAGTGGCACAGTCAGGTGAGTGCAATGACAAGTCTGCCTTGACCGTGATGTGACTTGTCTTTGTCCTTCCTTTAGTATCGCGAGAGAGAAGCTATCCGGCTGTGTCTGAAGCACTTTCGGCAGCATAATTACTCAGAGGCCTTTGCCTCCCTGCTGAAGAAGACGAAGGTGCAGCTAGAGGATCCATTGCTCACTGAACTCTACGAGATCTTGGTCGAGGAAGGCGACTACACCAGAACGGAGGAATTTGTTAATAAAGTCATTGATGGTGAGATTCATGCATTCTACCAAGCTTTCATTCGGGTTTGAGTTTGAGATGTGACTCCTGTAGATGGCCTGTTTGACTCATGGATTGAGCATCAGCAACCCCAGTCGCAATGGACAGCTCTGGTTACCTTGGATGAAAATCCGCCTCCTCCAGTGGCGTCAACTCCGGCAGTAACTACACCTGAGGAAGAAGAAAGCAATGTCGCTGCGGCTGCTGGGGCTGGCCCAGCTCCTCTCGTCCCCGTCATTGATTCAAATAATGAAACGCAACACCAGCAAGACGTAGAGATGGCACCAATTGACCCACCAGAGGCCCCACTGGTTAGAGCGCCAGTGTCCGCGTCGGGGACATCGTTGTCAGAAGCCCAAGCCGAGGTTGCACCGTCACCAGGACCTGCGCTGCCCACTCTTCCGGCTGGGAGGGGGGGTCACCAGATGATCATCGACAGTCAAGCGCAGGTAAATATGGCACTCTTGCATTGACCTGGGAAACATCGTGGAGCTAACTACATCTTTGTGATGCGGTTGCCAGGTGCTTTACATGTTTGGCGGTTATGACGGTCACCGTGACCTAAACGATTTTTGGAGTTACGATATCGCCAGCAACAAGTGGACGTTGATCTCCTTGGACACCGCACGGGAAGGTGGTCCTGGGCCCCGGTCGTGCCACAAGATGCTGTTGGATCCCGAGTGCAGACTTATCTTCGTTCTTGGGAAGTACCTGGAGCGACATCTACGAAACGACCCACTTCAGTTTAGAAATGACTTCTATATGTACGACCTAAACACCAGCCGGTGGACGCAAATCACAGACGACACACTGGCGATGGGCGGACCCAGCCTCCTTTTTGATCACCAGATGAGCTTCGACCAACAGATGAGGATCATCTATGTTTTTGGCGGACAGACTCTATTTTACAAGTGAGTCCTTTCACTGTACGTATTGAACGTTACATAATCTTCTTTGCCTGCTTCAGGCCCGACGCCAGTCGAGCGGATTCGGAAAAGCGTTACTCGGGCTTTTTTGAATACCACATCCCGACCAACACGTGGAGGAAGCGCAAGGACGATTGCGGGAGTCCAGCCACTGGGGAAGTAAGGGGAAACTGCTGTCCCGGTGATATGCGTTCAAGATCTGGTCACTCAATGCTTTTCCATCCTGTAAGAAAGACATTTGTACTGCTGTTACGACTGTGAACTCTAGGCCATTGTTTCTCCTAGGGTCTTCGCAAGTTATTCGTGTTTGGTGGTCTCAGAAAGTGCGACGAGCACCTGACTGACTTCTTTTCGTACGCTGTGGACACCGACGAGGTTGAAATCATCTGCGCTGGCACCGACGGACCTGTCTCTACTTTGGCGACCCTGTTACCGGCTGTTGGTCACACGCAGAGAGCGTCCATTGATGTCGATAGGGGAGAGATCCACGTCATGACGGTAAGATTGATAGATTTTTTACTTTCTGGGGAGTACAGGGTAATCAGTGTATACATCCACCCACTGTGTGTTGATTAACCAGGGCATAAACAAAGACCGTGACAAAAGCGGTGATAAGCACTCCGACGCGAGGGCCAGCAACACGTTCTGGGTTTACAGCTTGGCCCAGAACAAGTGGTCTTGCTACTACAAGAACGACAATGTTGACCAAGACGATAGCAGCAAGGCACCCCGACCTAGATATGCACATCAACTGGCATATGATGAAATAAACAAGGTAAGTGGGTCACCTTTCATCATTTCACACATGCTCTGCAGATTGCATCGTTGCACAGATTCACTACATGTTCGGCGGCAATCAGGGTGGCAAGGAGGCCAGAGAGTCTCGTCTTGGAGACTTCTGGCGCTTCTTCCTCCACCGTCCCAGTCGCAAAGAGGTTCTGCGTCGCTGCAAATTGGCCCTGAGCAAGACGCGCTTTTGTGAGTTGACCCTCGGAGATAAGATCGCCGCGCTGCAGTTTCTGCAGACCGAGCTGTCGGAAATGGTAAACCACGATGATATCAGAGAAGGTGACGAGGTGAGTCCCTAAGTTATGACAGGTGCAAAAATGCCCAAAAGTCAATATCAACAATATCAACCACTCATAGATTTAGTTGACGCAGAGTCGACCTTAGAAACCGCGGCTTATCTTAAATTTTGCATGCTTTTGGTATTGTTTTTCTCCGAGGCCTGCTGATAGTAATGTAATGCAGAAATATTAATAACTAGCAAAGGTCACCGGCATTGCCAGGGAAATAAAACTGTCCCTAAGAGCTGAAGCACCTGGCATCGCCCAGAAGGAACGAAGGTGTCCACAGGTTTAGGATTTTAAATAGATGACTGGATGAAGTCAGAATGGGCCATAGAGGTTATTTGAGGTGGCAAATTGAGGTTGAAGTTATTTCACAAACACAAAATCTTTAACTTAAATTTGTGATCTTGATCTTGATTGACCTTGGAGGTCTGGTCTGACCTCTCAGGTCACCCATTTTTGAGGGTGCTGAACAACTTTGCTTTTATAAACTTTTTTGATTTGAGGCCCCACTTCTACCTGGAAATGGCAGTTTCACGGTTTGGCCTCAAGGTGCGACCTTAAGTGACCTCTGAGGTCAGATTCGACATGCCTATAACTTTCCCTGGGTGAATAGACAGCCCCATGCCGAATTTGGCCCAAATCGATCAGTACGTTTGGCCATGCATAGAGGACAAACAAACAAACACAAAAGAAACTGTGTATTTTATATATATGGAAGGATTAAGTATAACATCACTGGACGTACAGTGATTGGTTCGATATGAAAAAACTATAGACCTATCACACCCACTTTCGTGATCTGATCCTGTCCATCTCGGGGAGCGTCATAAAGGCCTTTCAATGCAACTTCATATGTATGAAACCAATGGCGATATTAAGCTTATCGCACAACGTCTGACTGATGATGCAATGGCTTGCTGGGGTGGTGGTGGTGCTGGCGGCCACTTCGACCGCCCTCGGAAATAATAAGCGATTATAACTGTAACCATCGTTCGACAATTGACTCCCCTGCAGGAAGTAAAACGACTGTGTTAGCAGTAATTTTAAAATAAAGTTTGTATGCAAATACTCACGAAATGTGCTCATCCTACTGCGCAAAAAATGCGACAAATATTGCATCATCAGTCCATTATCATTACTGACCAGACTGCGGTAACGCATTGCACATTATTCATTCCTTAACAAATAATGCACTACAAGCAATTACAATTCCATCGGATTCATTTTCTTGAATCATGAATTATAAACAATGAGTGCTTGCTGTTTCCACTCATCGAAGAACGACAACTGTCACTTTTTCTGTTGCCACAATTGAGTTTAGTGGCTCTTACACAACAAAGAAGGTTAGACCCTCAAAATTTGCTCATAACTTTGTGTCAGATGCTTCAAATTTTATGAGACATCATGTGTTCCTGTCCATTGATCGCACGAGCCAATTGAACTTGTTCTTCGACCAGCTTGGATTCATCCTCTGCAGTCATATACACCTCAATATATATAAAAAAAATTAAAGATATTACTTGCTATTCTTGAAGCCATAGTCTTAACCATATAGCGAGGAAGTGGATGATCCTGGAGTAAAAATGCATTAAAATTTGGTCTCTAATTCCTCACTGAAGATGATCTAAAAATCTCATGCCTATGATGTATATCTGACAATTTTTGTGGCAGCTGATAGAGGGGTACTTGTAGCAAGAGTCCAATGGATGAGTCCAAGACGACGTCCAACTGACTTGTATGATCATTGCACAGGCGCGCATGATGTGTCAAGAAATATGAAGCATCTGAGACAAAATTATCAGCAAATTTGAAATGTTTGACCTCTGTTGTTGCACACTGTTCAGTGTGTTGGCATAGGCAGCCTGTGACAAAATGGCCTTTTTTCCAAGCTCTGGAGTCGTTGGCCACCTAAGGTCGGAGAAAACGTTTCTGATGTAATGTGTGATGTTCGTCACAGCTTAGCATTCCAAAATCGTAGCAAATTAACTTTACACATGACGCTTCAATTACATATCTAATGGAACTTCAAGAAGCACTACAGTTATGAGTAATGATAATGTGTGCATTAGAAATACTGTAGAGATCGAGAAATCATGTGATTCTGTCACAGACTCCTTTTGCGTACAATCGGTGTGTGACAAAATCATGTAATTTCTCGGTCTCTAGTAATGTGTTGCAAGTAAGTAGTGCGTAATCACATTACTTACGCACTAAGACGCATGCCTAATTTTCTTCTTGTTTCTTAGATAAGTTACTTTTACCACTAATTTGGACGAAATTTGGTCGTCTTATTATTCAAAATAATCTGTAGCCGGTGCTACCTTATGGAGTCTGGCACATTGACACTGAGCCAGCGGCAAAAAGAGAATAAGGTTTCTTCTCCTCAGTTTCGCCGCCTAGCCTCGAAGATCTTCGAGCCTTCTACCTCGTCGTCTGTGGGGATCTCTCTGGACGTCGACCGTCATCACTCCCTCCGCACAGAATTGTTCGAGAAGCTGTGTAACTACTTTCCAGAGGAGATGACCCACCCGAGGATGAACCTCACCGACCTAATGCCATACCCAATGGACTGAGCTAAATCTACAGACACGTTTTGATTCCTGCTGATGCTCTTCATAGAAAGTCGTTGCTCAGAAATCGCTATATAAATGTATACAGTCGAATCTCCGGATTGGCAGTCTCGACTTTGTGAGTCGCAACTGTATGTTAGATCTGCTTAAGCCCTCTTTGTTCTAAGCTGCTATCATCTAGTTCACCAGTTGACGTGCATAAGGTTTCTTATCTCTCCTGTCGTGGTTGCCCTAAAGCAATGATTGTAAGTTACTGGAAGTACTTGTGGACCTTGGCTGTTTTCCATGCATAATGTAACGATCTAAACATGTCAAGATTCTCGTAGTTGCGTACAGAGAATCAACTCCAGAGTGATTGTAGTTGAAGAATCAATTGTCAGTAAGATAACACAGTCGCTGTACGGTAATAAAGCTACGAACTCAGACACAGCAGCTTCTTACTGCACGTCAAGGTGTGTAGAAATTACAGACCCTTGTCTATTGACCTTGGTTGTACTGATCAGAACAATGGATAGTGTGATATGAAAGGGTTCATGGTGCTGCTTGTTTCGCACTAGCCGAAGTGCTAGACTTCACTCGGGAGAAGTCTGTAAAGCGCTGTGTCTGGCTTAAGGTCTTACTCCTCGTCCACGCACTTCACGCTCACCACATGCTTCGCGCTCACCATGCTCTCCGTATCGTCCATGCGACCTGCACCCGGATCCATTTTGTTTCTCCTTTTGAAGCTGGCTGCTCCGGACGTTTGTGCGGGAGGACCCACACATGCACACGCACGCACGCAGTTTTATACATTGTTAGGAATTTCTCATTGATTCACAACAGGTTGTTCCATACATTTTGGGATGGTTTATAGATTCTTCTTAGGAACAGCCGAGTGCATGAGAACTTCACATAGATTTGCATTATTGCTTTATTGCATGCCTCCAGTTGCAAATAGACGACATGGAAATTCCTGAAGCTTTGGCCAGATATTCTTGCATTGAAGACCCAAAACTATCGAAAGTTTGAGATTTCTTTATTGAGAAGCCATAAATGATACAAGCCCGTCCGTATAACACAGTTGATGTACGTACGAGGCGCACGAGCCCATCTTTGTTTATGTCCTCGCGTTTTAATGTAGGAAATTTTCCTCGCCGACTGTAATATTATAAGTGATAACATCTATATAAGAAATTATCAACTTTTGCGTTACCGACTGATATCTCTGGTTGCCAAAGATGCTTCGTTAACGAGACAACTCCAGGAGTGGGACATATCAGAGTTGCCATGACGCAGCGTCAAACATCGCTTCCCCATCTCGCTATCTGGGAACTCTGAAGTGTTCGTTCCCTTGTAAATAAACAAAGCGAAAACAACAAAGTTGGTTCAAGCCTTGATCTGTGTTCAAGTGTTTGAGAGGGGCCTGAGGCTTAAGTTGACCTCGCTCGCGGTCATGTTAGGGTCGTGCTTCTGGACGAGGAACCTCTTTGCCTCACGGCACTTGGTTTTCTCGTCGCCACGACGCTTGGCTTCTTCGTTCGACAGCAACTCGTCGTCTTTCCCTGAGTCACCGGATCCTTACTTCTACACCAAGGAGCAAGATCCGAGGAAGCACGATCAGTCACATTTGGGAAGGCTGTACAGGGTGAGAGGCAGCCTCCGTCACTCAACTATCTCGCAGTTTCTTCATTGTGAAGATCATCTTTTTTTCCAGATTCCTGAAACAATTGTGGAACCTCCAGCCGCAGAAGCCAGTCTGTCCGGGAGAAGCGTGCGGCGCCTCAATTTTTTCCCCACACAATACACCGAGAGATGCGAGGTAACTGTTGTCCTGTCATGGTCGCTCCTGCTGTTCTCAGCGTGGTGACGCATGTCTTTCACAGGCTCTCGGAGAGAGCACCCTTTTGATACGACAGCCAGCGTTGGAGATCCTGGACGTTATGCGTCAGGTGGAACCTTCAAAGCTCAAGAGACCGCTAAAATTCGTTCTGTGGGGAAAGCCAGGTAACAGCCCTTTCTATTCACCTTTTCGTGAGCACTTGAATCCATCATCATTTCGCAGGGCAAGGAAAATCTTTAACACTGGCGCATGTTCACCACTTCTTAAGGAACAGCCCCGACATTATCGTGCTTCATTTTGGTCTAATGAAGAAATGGCTCCACAGAAACCTTGAGGTGACTCCTAACGTCCATGTGACTTGGTTATTGGTCTGATAAATGCACGACTTTCATATGTTGCTCAGCTTGCAGAATCGACCCACAGTCCAGGACTCTGGGACCACTTAGGCGATTCTCATCTTCTTCTTATACATTTCCTGGAGCATAACCAGGGGAAATTGGAAGGTTTGAACACGCACAAAACTTACGTCTGGTCCACCAGGTGTGTAGCGGCTGATCGTGACCGACCCCAACTCCATCACCTCAGTCGTTCATTGTGATTAAACATACAGGGAGCAGACTGAAGCTGGATCTCCCCTCATCGACTTAGTGAAGCAAGGCATCAACCGTCCCATATTCGCCGCCGACTGCATCAACGCGGTTATGAGAGAGCTAAAGCTTCACGCCATCGCAGGAGGAGAGCAACGGGAAGGTGGAAGGAGAATTCGAGTCGCCGTTTTGATCGATGGAATTAACGCAATCTTTAATCGAATGAGTCTCGTCAACAAGGAAATTTCAGAATTTAAGGGAAAGATGTTTACCAGGAAGTACATGGAGGGACTCTTGCCCGTTGACAAGTTCACCGTAATAAGACAGCTGAAGAAAATGCTGGGGTGAGTGCACATATCGGGAAATAGTATGGCACGGAAGATGATTGGTTTAGTACCTAATGCACCTTTGCTACAACAGAAATGACTGTTCAGATGTCATCGTGGTTGGGACCGCCGACAAGACCGTTCAGTTAGACAACCGAGGGAGGGTTCAGAGAAATAAGTGGTGGTTCCCCCTGAACAAACGGATGGTGCCAGATAAAGACCCTGACTATCCCTTCAGCCTACTGGGGCAAGAGGGTAAGTGCTGAAAAGCTGAGGAGAGACCGAGTTCCCATGGGTCATTTTTTTGTCGTCCACCTCTTAGGCTGGGAAACACTCGACCCATTCATCCCGATTGAGGTGCCCAAGTTTGACGAAGGCGAACTGGACATTATGATTGACTACTACGTTGACAAAGGGTAACCTTAGTAATGAAACCTCACGGCACTCGTGTACGTCATGAAATCTTGCAGATACATCCGTCAAGTGGCCGCGAGTGAGAACGGAAGAAAAGAGATCAAATTTCTTTCTGGAGGAAACGGCAAAGACTTCATGGAGTTCAGCAACATGTGGTGATAGCGAAAAAAGTACAACACGATCAATACATTTCATACCACGTCAAGCTGGCGCTTTCGGTCTTGTCGCTGGATGACGCTAGTGGTCCGGTCGTCAGTACTTGTCGCACCGTGTCCACCTTTTGAAACCAGAAAAACCGTCGCTAGGTGGTTATCGCGTCTTAAGCGCTCGTTTTACTGCTTTGTGCTGTACGAGGACAGGGGGGGTAATGTTGAAGCGAACAGTTCTTTTCTGATTACGTGTATCACATGCACCTGCTTCTGAGGATATGAGAGCTTCTGTTATGAGCCCTGACAAATTGCCGTGAAGGACAGGCTAACGTGTCATTGCTATTTTACCACCGTCCGTCGTATGTGCTGTTGTGCCTGTCTTCACCTGGAGTCCCGGGTTGGGATGACAGGCAGGTTGTGTTCAGTTCTCGCGAGTCAGAAGATAGCGAACGGCAACTTGGGCGGCGAAACGCCGATAGAGAAAACTCGCAGATCTGACCCGCTTCAGTGGGTGGGAAAAGTGCCCCTGCTTCCAGCCCCACTGTCTTAGATTTCCTTCATACATATTTACTACACATGTTTAGTACAAGAAACAGATGTACATCCTGACCTTTCGCTTTATCGCCTTAATCATATATTGTATGACAGTGTCATAGTAGCATTTGTGCAGCGTTTACGCACTGCCTGCTTCAGTGAGGAGGAAGTGTACGTGTGTCTGTCTGTCTGCGTCTCCCACCTCTGGACCGATTGTCCCCAAAACTTGAAATCCACATGTGATCGGCCGCAAAGTCATGGCTATGATCACCCTCCACGCGCTTCACGCTGTCCAAGCGCTTTGCATTGACCACGCGCTTCGCACTCTCGTAGACATTGCTGTGGCCGTCGTTCTGTAGATAAAGCCTTTGTAGTGGCGCTTTGCATTGACCACGCGCTTCGCACTCTCGTAGACGTTGCTGTGGCCGTCGTTCTGTAGACAAAACCTTTCCATTTCTGTGTGGTAATGGCAGCGGGGCACCAGTTCACATGTCGAGCTCCAGTTTGCATTGCCAAGTTTGCCTGGCTGATCGCCCACTCCAACTGACTTCTTCTCTGTCCTTGTGCCACCATAGATAGTTGTCTACCCATAAATGCTGATACTGGACAACTATTCCGAATACCATAATAGTCGAATAATAATGAGGCTATCTAAGGCTATTGGCGAAGCAATCAGTGACTTCTGTAGCAACTTTGAGCCTCGATTTAGCCTTGAAATGGCCTCAGATATAAAATGCCATGTAAGTCCTTGAGGTGTGGCAAGAAGTAGCGCCTGCTAACCAAGTTTGGTGACGATCGGAGCAGCGGGGGGGGGGGGCTATGACATGACAGACAGAGTACATGCAGACCCTCACGTATTATATATAGAGATTTGTGTGGGCGAAGGCTGCTGTTGTTACTTGCTACTGTAAGCACGCTCATAGACATATTGAGGTTGACAGCGACCTACGTAAGTCTGTAGGGTACGAGGTGACACTTTGTGTAAATGCGCATTCACCGCCAACTCTGCGGCAGTTCCATGAGGTGAATGGAATAATCATGGTCCACACTGAGCGCACAACTTTCCTAATGATCTTTTATCCCTTTATGTTACCTTGATCTTGTGCTACGGCATACTCGTTATGTGCAATGGCTCTCCCGCGCCGGAGCCCAAGGTCCCCTGGGCCTCGTTGTCTCCACCAGACCGTTTCCGCTTCCTGCCAAGCAATTTAGACTACTTCCTCCTGTCCCCTGGCCGTTAATAGCTGGCAGGGAGAATAACAGCTATTGTTTTTCCTTCAATCTGTGATGTGATGAATAAGATTCTTGAACGTGTGGACACAACGAGTACAGCAACGAGGTGAGCACCGAGTCAGATCACATCCCGCGAAGAAGTGGTACTCGCAACACACGCAATAATCCCCAGCCTGCGTGCCCTCCCTCCACACGCGCACAGCATATGCAATGTCTGCTTACCCTCCTAATCATACATTGTCGGTGCCTCCGCCGTTCCAGTGCACAGTTTATGCATGGGTAATGTAGTTTTCTCCCTTTCTTTATCAGATCAGTTTGGTGCCCAAGGAGGCAAGCCATGCTGTGCTTTCCACGGACTAGCCTTTTTTGCCCTTTTTATTCTGCTCCGCGTACAAAGGAGGACTGAGTCTAAGCTGCTGAATTCTCGGGCGCGACTAATGGACCATGCGGCCGAACGAGGCCGTCTCGCCGAGGCAGTGTTTGGTATGTGTGGGCTGAGGGGAAGGGGGAGGACATTGGTAATTTCTCTCGTTTTATGAAGTATGGACAAGACTCCAAAAACTTTCATGTACAGTGCTTGAAGTCTCCATTCGAGTGTGCACCAGTGACTTTCTCTTATCGTGGCTGCTCTCTGGCTCAGTTGGATCGCGTATTTTGCTCTCACAAAAAGCGCGGAAGGAAAGAATGGGGACGACGAGAACTTTCCTCACAGACATGGGGCAACTTATTGGTCTTCAATTTAAGGCACCGAAATCGATTCCTGCGAGAGAAGAAATGATTGAGCTCTGATCGCGGAGGATCTTTGGAAAGTCTTGGAGAATCTAAACAAGCTTTCTTGGGCCTTTCCTGGCAAAGGTCGTATATAGAGCTTTCTCAGAACAGGAAGAACTTTGATCTCCCATGAACCCTTATATCGTGGCAGGCCATAAAAGGACTGCAGTTGAGAGCGAGTCGAGGTCCAGGAAAGGCTTTGTGGCTCATGTGGATGAGGCAACTTTGTTGGCAGCCCGACTGGTTTTGACTAGGCTTGGCCACGTTTCTACCGCTTTGCCGTCAGATCCTCCACTCTGATAGCGTCAATCGATTGTGAAAGTGGCTTCGCACGACCAATAATAAGCATGCGCTGACGCACGAAAGGTCCATTATAACTGATAGCAGGCCTTACCTGCAGCCGCAACCGCCGACTCGTTAATTTTTTACTCCATTGTAAACCACGTGGTTAGAAGAGGCCTTTTCTTCCACCCACGTACCCATTAACGCTGCCCAGCGGGGCCCATGGGTGGCGTGCGTCCTCAGAGGGGGGGGGGGAGTTGTAAAAATTCCCAGTGAAAATAAAGCTCCGGTTCTTGGCATGCAAGGGGCCACGCCCCAGCTGGAATCGATAGATCGACAGATGGGGTACATAGGGGATGGATAGATATGTACTTATTTAGCTACGTACGTGGATCAAGACAACTGGACTGATCGATGAGAGCTGCTCGGTGCTGGATGGCAGAGTCAGACAGACATGTCTTTCTCCTGGAGAAAACGATCGATATTATCTGTCAGTGTCTGCACCCACGCAAGTACCAAAGAGTTCACTGGTCTATCTCCTTTTCTTGTCGCTTTCTCTCTGCTTTCTCCGCCGACATTGAGTCATGTGGTGGACGAGTGGACTACGGACGAATGTTTCACTCGAAGCATGAGACGCTCATAAACATCAAAATGCCGGGTCCCAAATCAATTCATGCTGAGCAGTGAAATTCTGACTGATTCAAACATCACTCAGACGATTGCGTTCATCAAAATTTAACAGAGGACATTTTTTTCTGCGATTTCTGGGTCTTCAGCTCCTGAAACTTGGGGGCTTTTTTCGCATTTTCTTCACAGGCGGTGAGAAACGTGACGGTCACATGCGGTGAGTCAGCGTTTACGGTCTCGCAACAGTTTAATCCTGGCAAATTCGGTCGGTATGATCTTGTGACCACATTTGAGTTGGTTGGAACCTGGCGCAGCGTTGACTCGATTGCCTCTTCGGCTCTCAAGGTTTCCAAAGCTCAATAACAGAATAGGAGAATATGCTTTCCCACTTAGACATGTCATTTTCAAGGCGACTTGTGGATCGCCGAATATAAACATTAAGGTCAGCGTTGGGCCAAAGTGACGCTTAACGTAAATCCGTAATCTGTTGTACTGACTTCGAGTCCCTCAGCACTGGTGCATTTTGGACAGACTGGGTACATGACAGACAGTCTTCACTCGCTCTCTGGGTCGAAGAAGGAAAGAAAGAATGAAGGAATTAAGGAAAGAATAAAATTTTTCCTTCCGGTGTCATCTTCCATCCTCTCCTTCACCAGAGAGGAGCCAGCGGGCCGGGAGACTTCCTTTTTTGTCATTTTCTTGCGCGCCGGGATGATTTGTACCTTCCACTCCATGTCCTCTTTGATCTCACTCTTGGCTCAGCTACAATGTCTGAATAACATTACTGTACCGTGCGAAATTACTGAGAGGTACCCTTGCGTACGTACATGATGTTACGTACGTCACACGCTCATTTGTATTCTTCCGAGGCATCCTGAAAAAGTGGGACAGCCATTACTACTATGATGAATTATGCTGACTCTGTGAAAGCCCCGAACTCCATGTAAATGCAGAACTTGGGGCAGGCCTGACCTTAAGTCTGACTCCAACCTACAATCAGCATCGGCAGGTGGGGGAGCTGCTCTTTACGACCGCCAAACCTGTCGATGGAGGAGGAGACGGGCGTCAGCCCGCATGAATCAATCACTGTCGTCGTCGAGAGCAGCTCAGTCATGTGCTTGAACTCGGTGCAGTGCTGCCTGAACATTACCGACAGTTGCAGAGCCTTCTTGGCCTGGCTGGTGTGTGTGTATGGGTAGTTAGTTGTATGTGTATGTATACAACATTCGTAGCACATTAAGCCATTTGGATCCCCCCTCCCTCTTAACGCTGTCTCCATTAGGCTTTCCCGACATCGCAGTCGCATCACAGCGTAACCGTGCTTTTTACGTCGACAGCATTGGAGAGAAGTGAGCTTGAGCAGCATTAATGTAAACAGGCGCATAAGCTGCCAACTTGTTGTGAGCCATCTACCTGCAACGACTCAGCTATCTTTCTTTCTCTTTTTCTCTGTCTTTCTGCCTGACCTAACCGGGGCGACCGACAACTACGACGACTGCGAGTATCTCGAGTACATGAAGCAGCGTGTGTCTTGAGCCAGTTGAAAGCGCCACCACGTCCGTACAGTGGGTGGGGGGGGGGGCGCTGCTCATGTACGTACTACGTATTACCCCTTAATACGTACATGCGTATGTATGGTGGGTGTCTCGGGGAGTACTGTAGCACCACTATGAGAAGGAGAGAGAAGAAAGGGCACCGTCGGCTCTGCTCCTGAACACATTCAGTCGCGTCAGGACTTCTGTCTGGTCCACACGCACGCACGAGGGGCCCTTTTTTCTGCTTTCCAAAGTTGTACTCCTCTCTCAATTTCGTATACCACTTCCTTCTCTGTGCCTTTGAAATAGGATGAACCTACGGAGTTCCTGGCAGTGTTGTGAAGGAGTCTCCAACTGCATAGACAGAAAAATCTGAAAGCATTTCTGTGAACAATTCGGGGGATGAGGGCACGTTGAACTGGGTGAAGACACCAAGAAAAGAATCGGTGAGTTGTCCTCGAGCGTCGTTGCTGGGACGGAATGGGTGGGAGACGAAAATTTCTCGAGAGAGGCAACTAAAACCAGCCCAAATTGTTGTGTAACAGATGCAGAAGCTCGAATGGGGAATATTTGGAGACGGACACATTCTTTTATAGGCCCACTCGTACGTACAGTACAAGGGCATACGAATGTGAGTCAAAAAATGCCCGATATTTGGGGGCTGCACAAGTAATGTGCAGCAAAGCAAACAGATGCAACGCGCTGAACGCAAACTCCCCTTCTTGGCACATTCACTCAGTCTCAAGCAAACGCATGGGCCTCAACTCGGTTTCTTGCACGAACGTTTATTTCTCCCCGCAATCTTATCTCCCCCAGTTCCGGCTGGCGAAGGCCTTTGGCAGCGTCACAAATTTCCCTCATTTTCTTATTTATTCTGGCTCGCATAGCCTTTTTTTTCATCGGATATCCTTGGAAGATCAGCATTCTGGCTTGCGGACCTTTCTCACAAAAAGTCTAGTTTGTTTGTGTGCGTACGTGCGTGCGTCTTATCATCCTGCAGTGCAGTGATAGCAGTCATATTATACATCTACACATGTGGTAGACTATGTATGGGGCTGGACCAATGAGTGAAAATTTTGGAATTCGCCTGAGTGCATCTTGGATATGGTACCTAATGCCAAATGGTGGAGATGGGGTCAAATGGTTTTCAGAATAAAAGTTTTTTGCGCCCCCTCCTTAGCATAGAGTTTTTCGTCCCAAGTTCGGTACGTAACAAGGTACACAGATGGAGAAGACCAAGGGGAGTAGCCAAGCGTACCTTGTTTTCAATTTCATTTGACTGCCGTGCTTCAGTTAAACAAAGCAACTGAGCGGGTCCGCAACAAATTTATAATATTGACCTAACAGCTTTTGATGTACAATGTCTAATAGAACTTTGAAGGCAGAGAGTGGACTCAAAGACTGCTGGGTTCTTCATTCCATTTGCCTAGAATGTCTTCAAATGAAGTCTTGCAACAAATATAGCGATCCGCGAGAGACCAAAAAACTCGGTCTAGCCTACAAAGTGTGTATGATTTCTTTCCGAGTGTTTATATGGTACTGGGACGAAATACGGGAAAGCCGCAAGTTCTAGTGCAACGGACACATTGAAGTCACAGCGAATGGATGTAGGACAGTCAAACCGGTGCTACTTGCAACATAAGAGCGCAAGTGTCTTTTCTTTTGTCTCTTGTCTTGCTGCATTGTTTCTTTCCCACTGCTGGGGAACTCAGTACGCGTCTGTACTTAGGAGCTCAGTCCCATGCTACAACTGTACTAAAACCTATTCTTTATGGACGGACTAACAAAGAAGCACAGCATGCAGACCCACTGTAATTGCATGAGTGGCAGCAGCATGCTTTGGAGAGTCCTTGATCAAATAATTCACCAAGTACAGCGCACCAACGTCCTCAGGGACGTGACCCACTGGCACTGTTGTCGTACGGCATAGAGCGATGTTATTTAGTCGACCCCCCACCCACTCACCCAACCAAAAAGAAGACTCCTACGCATTGTAGGGATCCCATTCGTTGTCACTGATGAATGACTGGACCGAGATCATGTGCTGTGGCACTTTTCAATATGTACCGTGTAGGCACATTGCGTGGTGACTCAGTGATACATACATATCTGTCACAAAATGTTACTTCCATACTCTTTGTACGTCCAGGTCGCTTCTTTTTTCTTTCTTTCCAGAGGTAAACTGTCGAAATGGCCGCGCAACAAAATCTCCATCTTTTTTTTTTAGGCCTCCGAGATTAAAGTCTGTTTGAGCAAGGGTACGTTGACAGAGGCATAGTTTTGCGACACATTCCGTGGATGTCGCATAGACATGTACTTTACTACTCGTACGGGCCGGTGTCGTACTACGTCGACCATGCTCCATCTCGTCTCACAGTACACAATACTTTCAAGTAGTGCATGCGTACAATACAACATGAGCGCCGAATCGACGATGCGACATGCAGGTTGTACTGGAGATGTCGCAGAGTTTGAACCCTCAGTCATTTTACATATACTGAATATATATTTCAGAAGTTCTTTTTTTTCTCACCGTAGCCACCACAGACTCGTAGGTTTCCTAAGGTGTCAGAAGGCGTATGTGTTTACATGTGACTGGTTGGGTTGGTATGTACCCACACAAGAAGGAATGCAGAAAGGCACTCGCAAGAGCTGCTGAAAATGGCTGCCATTTTCTTCATGGCATAGCCAAAATGGCGGTGAAGAGATTGAGATTTAGTCTTGACCATATAATCTGAGACCATATAAAACTTAAGAGTCTGTAGATATCGTAAGAGAATAGAATGGCTGAAATTCGTCTAGTGGTACCGTATTAGCGAAAAGACTGGGAGTTCAAAATTTGCAACACCGTTCAAACAACCTGCGTCCTGAACCCCCTCTGTACATTAGGATGGGCACCTTGAGGATGAATATTTCATTTCCAAAATTCGCACTCATCAGCAGCTGCGACTAATGTAGAGAAGATCCCAATCCATCACACTGCAACTGGTCCACATAAACAGGCTCTACAGGGCTGCCAAGGTCAAGGAGTCTTCCTGGAAGGCATGTTTGGGTGAAATTGTCACTAAATGAAAGTTATATTGTAAAGTGTGACCAAGCTGAACGGAAAGTCATAGATACACTTTATTCAGAAGGTTAACTGAAGCATACTTTACTCGAAGCCACTTACAGAATGAAGTGCTATCATGCTTCACATTAGATAAAAGCATTAGTTCTTCTTTGCTCAGGATAGGAGTATTTCAAAATCAAAGTTTTCTTTTGTTTTGATTTTCTGAAGCATGCCCCCCAGGAAGGTCCCCAGGCCCTCCACCTTGACAGCCTTGGAGTGCCTGCTTGTGTGGACCAGTTGAAGTGTGATGGGGCGGAATCTTATTTCCTACGTCAGTCGCAGCTGCTGATGAGTGGGCCTTTTGGAAATATTCTTTTTTTTTTTCGGAAGACCCACCCTGCTGTCAATACGTCCATTTGTGCTGTACATATGTGTCTCAAAACTATGCCAGTGTTAAGGTACGCAAGTGAACAAGTCCGGCCTCAAGATGATGAGCATCATGCGTAAGAGGCGGGAGGCGGAGAGGGCCAAGAAGCTGGAGGACGTGTTCAGGGAAGCAGACGTCAACAACAGCGGCAAGATCACTACCGAGCAGCTCGTCAAACTGTTTCATGCCAACGATGTATTTTGTGAGTGTCATGATAATGCCAATGAAACTTTATGTTTTGACTCTTCTTCTATCTCTATCCAGTCCCGAACCTAGAAGAGGAAGTGCGCAAGTTGGCGGGTGAGGACGGAGAGGTGAGGTACAGCGAGTTCATGAAGTTTGCGACACCCACCGACCTCTGCAAGATCGACCACGTGCGAGGTGGTTTTGCAAAGGCGGAGGATCCGGATCAAAAGGCCGCCAAGAAAGAAGCCAAAAAATCATCCGCCGCCAAGGAGAAGGTGAGCACGAAGTCCACCGTGGAGTCGTGTAGTGGCGTCCAGTTACGTCCACCGACGCACCTCAGATGCATCTTTCTTCCAAAAATCTCCGCGTTTTCTTGCTTGCCGCTATGAAAGATCGGCGGCTATTATCGAGGCGCAGGACTAGGGCTCTGCTACTGCTACTGCCGCTGCTTCTGCTGCTGCCGCCACAACGTCTGGCGATTCTTCGGCCCCAAGACCCAAGAGCAATCCCATTTACAGGAAGGGGTTGATAGAGCGAGCGAGCGAGAAAGAGAGGGCCTTTTGCGTGGGAGGACTTGAAAGGGATGGTTACCGATGACAAAGTCTCCTCCTCCACCCACTCCTCGTATGTGTGTTTGGTGACCTCCTTCCACCTGGTAGGACCGTACATTTTGGGTATCCTTGTGTTACGCACGACCGATCCGTCCTAGTCTATCTGCCGGTCATCAACAGGCAGCTACTACGTAAGATCGGTCATCCGAGAACTTGGAAGAACTGACGGAAGTTAACACTGCAAATAGTGTACGTAAGGAAGTTGGCATGCCTTTTGTGCATAACCGTCCTGCTGAAAGACCCCTTTGAGAGGAAAAGTACCGTGGCGTGGTGTTAATATCCGGTTTATTATCGTTTTGATCTTATTTAAACAAAGAAGTTGGAAGGAAAAAACAGTTCCTGAACTTCAATTGTGCCCTGTAGCTCTCTACTTCAGAATGTCACGAGACTGGTAAACAAGGACTGGTAACTCGGAAAACAAGACTGGGTCTCACTTGTTAAGTCTTTCAAATGAGGATAAAACCTTAACTCACATTTAATGGGTTCTTCCAAGACATGAATCGCTTTAGGCCATTAACCTCAACTCATGGGAAGAATCTGCTGGTTTCAGGTGAACATGACAGCTAAAACTCTCCACATGTGAAGCATCGTACTTTGCATGTCATGTGAGATTGTCGTCCACTGAAAAAGTGGAGGTGTTCACGTCGGCGAGGTCCGTAATCGACTGCATTGTGCAAGATTCGGATGTTTACAATATGTGACGGAATTGACGTCGGCTTTCAAAAGCTCCTCAAACTGTATAATTTTTACATCCGCAGCACCGTTCATAGAAGAAATGTGAATGGAGGAAGAAATGCACGAGCTCCTGGTACCGCAACAGATCGTGATCTGCACAACATAGGCAAAAGATGCTTGCCAGCATAGAAAGAACCTTTGAAAGGCGACATCAATTTCTTGACACACTGCAAGAAGAAAGGCTTGATTGGAGCTCGGAGGAAAATGCTGTCTTTAGTTAGGAGACGGAGATTGGGCGTTTGGGTGACAGTGGACTCTTCCTGTACTTCCCAGCTATATATACATGTCATATATGTACTTACGTTAGTACATAAGTGGCAGCTGGATAGGTTTCCTTCGAATATCCGCAACCAAGTTCTTGCCAAAATGTCTCTGCCGGAAGCCGGCAGTGCTTTAGTGACCTCTAGTGACAGGCCGATAAAAATACGTACGTTCGTACGTCCGTATTTTTACGTATTGCAGTTCGTACGTATGTACGTACCAACTGCACTGTTCTACAACTGTGCTATATACGCTGTATACAGAAGCGAGCGTAGGCCTCCATCCACTACTGTGCATTGAGGGCGCAATCATAGGAAAGACGACCGCCTGAACAACGTAGTGAGTGGAAAGCGAGGCTGGTTCTTCCACCAAGTGAGCTTTCAGAAGAAGTCGGAGGGAACGACGATCTTTGAATGCGTTGGTTGACCTCCTCATTTTCCACAGTTCCTTGTGTTTGGAGCTTTTTTTTGGGGGGGGGGGCTTTTCTTTTCATATGGTCTGATTCTCCATTACTGCGACGCAGCAACTAAGTGTATCTGTCGTCTGTGTCAGTGCATACACATGCATAATGTATACGACACGCACACGTCCATATGCACTGCACACGGACAGTGAGTACTGAAATTGCGGCCGCCCAAACAGTGATAATGAGGAACAGAAGAAGCAGAGCAGTGCGAAATCATGATGACGCGCGGTATGGGTAGGGAGGGCTTCAGTGGCAATTAGTCTGGTCCCTGTATGTGTGCACACTCGGCTTCTCTGCCCACTCAGAATGAAAGAGAAAAGAAAGAGCCAAAGGAGCAGCTTCTTCACAAGTTTCTTCGCTCTTTCTCCCAAGAGAGGACCAAATTAATGGGCCTAAGTTTGAACCTCTCCTTCGCTCTCCGCAAGAAAGAACAGCCAAAGAGGAAAGAGAGATAAAATTCAGGCAAATTCGAGGCCTTCAGGAGGTCAGGAGCCCCACCCTCAAATTACGTACGGGACATTTTGTGGCCAAGCGTTCGTTCCAGGCAGATAAACGCCGAGCTACACCCGAATTACGACGGACGGGACCATTTGCTACAGGAATAAATCCCTGTTGGTTGCAATTTGTGCAGTTTGCCAGCCATGTCCCTGTAATAAAGTGCGCACGGCAAAAGAGAATGAGAGGAGTTGGGGCCTCCTCCTTGAAGGATGGCAAATGAAGCACTTTGCGTCTCCGGCCCATTTCTCCGCGAATGGAGGATAAAAAAAGAGGGAGAGCAGAGAGACCCTCTTTGCCTCTCTTCCCAGCGGGAAGTCAAGACAGCAGAACTCTCGTATTATGGGCGGGAAACGCCAATTTCCATTTGCGCAGAACGAATTTGCATCCGAATCGCGACGAATCCTTGTCGGGATTGCTGTCCTTGCAGTTCTCCGGCGAGGGCAGCTAAATGGCCGGTCTGGTCAGTGTTGCTGGCGAGGAAGTGCAGTTTCCCGGTGTTTTAAGAGCGCCGCGTGCAAGAGCCAAAGTCAAACAGACGAGGAGTTCACGTACGTGTGGCTGCGTCCGACACTGCGCTGGCAACTCCATTGTCGCAGGAGCCCTGGGGATCACTGGCTAGGTAGTTTGCAATGACTTTTTCCTCTGGTTTACACCCTTTCTCCTCTACGTCATACGTACGAAATCACAGCAGTGACACAGTGGGCGCACAATGAGCAACACTCCGCAAGATTCTTGGTCTTTCGGAGTAAACTTTTCTGGCCTAGAGTCATCATTTTCAACGTTACCTTCCTGGCCTTGACTTTTTCCTGACTGCCAACAGACAGAAATGTTCAAAGCAGCACAAATTGCCCTCGACTACCCAGAAACATGATTCCAGTCGGCTCCGCTACTCATTGAACTGTTGACTAGGTCTTAGTACAAACCTGTCGTACAACGGTGGGTGGTGCTTGTGGACTTGCATGCACAGCTGCACTCCGTCCATGCCACAATAATCCACAAATCAAGAGTTGCCAGAGCTGTTCCCTCTCGTCACGCTCACGTGCTGTCATGAAGGAGTACAAGTTTGCATTCTCCTTTGAATATTGTAACGGCAGAAATGATTTCTTGCTCGACTGTGGGAAAAAACTTTCTCTATCTCACGTGGGGTGCACAAAAAGTTCTCACTCAGCCGCCCCTTAATATATTTCAGGATGGGCGCTCATTATTAGACTGCGGCAGAGAAGAGATATTGGAGGGTGCTAAATCTAAAATCCCCCCCCCCTTCCTGGTTTATTCGCGTGTAATGCTCCGTCTAGAGGGACAGACTCGTGGGCCTGATGTACAGGAGGCCTGCATGAAATACGCACTCGCCACCACCACGAGTACCAGAGGGAAATTTCGTAGCGTCCGTTGGTAGCACCAAAAACCCAACTGCTTTTAAAGTTTTTCCTCTCTTTTGCCATGCATCTGCCTTTCTACGTAGGATACTACAGTGACTCAGCCAGACACAGAGAAAAGTTGCGCCAAGGGTGGCGGCGAGCAACCAAAGGGTAAAAAGGTTTGTTCGCCCCAAGTCCGAAAGTCTGTCCGTCATTCTGTCCGTCATTCTGTCCGTCATTCTTCCTGTCTGTCGATTTGTCTGTCTGTCTCCGTCTCTCTATCTCTATCTGTCGCTCTATCTATCTGTCTCTCCATCTCTACCTCTCTATCTTGTGGCTGCCCAACATTTGGTTCATTTCTTTTTTACCCCATCGTCCAGATTTAAGTTCACACGTTCAACTTCTCCCACTAAGCATCCCACATCACTCCTCAGGCGGATATAATATGCATATGTTATATATACGTAGTTTTACCACTATGAAAAATAATGGAGCTGGCGAATGAAGCGTGTTGATTCTCAGTGAGAAGTTCGGGTATGCAATGCCCCAGCTGACTTTTGTATCCGTAGTACAGCGAGTACGTTCTGTACGTACCTCTGTAGAATTCAACCAAGTAATCTAGAAGTAGGTAGTCGTGTTTTCGTGCGTACAGTATACTTAGTTACTTGTCAAAATAGTTCAAATGTATATTTTTCCAGCTACTACTGTTGCTTCCTGCTCCTAATGCTGCCGCTTTCACGCTGATACTGCTGTCGTTCATGCATGCTCTAAGTTTCCGCCGAAAAGAATGCCCAGAGACTGCTTCCTGTCATGCCATATTCCAGTTGACTAAGCCCAGAAATTCCTAGACAAGGGGACTGACTCTATTGTAAAGAAGTTAACATCGAAAGATGTGTGTATGTATGTATGTGTGTACGTACAGCTAGCAAGAGAGAAGCATGCGCGACGCCACTGACAAAGTTCGTTCTTGTTTCCCCAGCACCACGCCGATGCGGAGAGGAGTCGCATGGACAAGGTGGAGCTGGCCTTCAGGAAATTCGACACCAACAAGGACGGATATCTCAGCAGAGACGAATTCGACCAGGTAACGGGCGGAAATGTCTCAATTGTCTCTGGTACTGTCAAGACCGTCTCGACTGGGCGAGTACACGTCCATTACGTGGTTCAACCATAACTAACAGCCACTCCTCTCAATGAACTTTCGGTATAAAGCAGAGTATTTATATGTGGACTGCCACTAAGTTACGGCACACACGAGTGCACAACACAATACTCCTAATCTTTAATGGGCCTAGAGAAAGAGAGAAATCCCCATTACGCTGGGGTTGGAATTCCTGTCAAGTAGCGAAAGAAGGGGCCAAGAGACTTATGTGCTGACCAGTGCTCTTGACGGAGAATTAGAGGCCACAATCGAGGCCATTTGTCAACTGGCATTGCCTATCATGAATGTTCGTTTGATAAATGACCGTCTCCAGTGCTCCGTACAATAAGAATCTTAGCCCTTCTTCACAGGACGACAGGCCTATCCTTCATTGCCAATGGTTGCAAAAAAAATTGCGTAGTGAGACAGGGAGAACATAATTGTGTGCGAACGCACCTACTGCTGCAACCCTGCTGCACCTCGTCCGCGTACAATGTAGACGGGAGTACATACACGTGCACTCGTACACCTCCGTACATGCGTTCAAACATCAGCATGCACCAAGTCGTAGCCCGAAAATGTGCCACTTCACAAAAGCTACGGTGACACGAATGCGATGGTTAAGGCAACCTGCAACTTTTCACACGCGTTAACAAAACAGTCGCGGGTTGCTGCAACCGTCGCACTCGTGTCACCGTAGCTTTTGAGCACCGCAGGCCCTTGAGCACGCAAGAGCAAGCCCATAGCATGGAATAATAGCAGCATGCAAAACTCAAGCCATGTTATCAGCGTACAGACGCAACGGGTGCACGTTCTGCCGAGAAATACGAGCATCTTCCAGTGTCTTCCACCAGCGCAGCAGCAACAGCACAGTCGTCCTCGCCTCCGTCCCCTCCCCACCCACTCACAAGTGGTCTGTAGGCGACAATAGCGCGAGTTTCTGGGCCTTTCTTTTCTGAAAATCCCCAGTCACCGTTCTCGCTCTTACTCATGGGCCCTGTGGTGTTCTCTGGACAGCCTGCCAGCGACAGCGTGAGCGAGCACGCACACGCTGCCACCGCGCACATAGCAGGGCGCGTGTGGCTAACATATTGTCATGAGATGAAGGGCGTGCGATTGTGTGCGAACGTACAGCATGCGGGACGAGAAGCAATCGTCTGCTTCATTTGCTATGCATTGTCATCATGCAGAAGCTCCTGTACATACTCGTGCTCTGCCTTGCGCATTCCAACGTGCTAAGGGGGCTCGTGCACGCCGACCAGCGGATGAGGTTGGGCATAATCGGAGGCATCCTCAATGCAATGTGCTCATGGGACCTCTTTTTGCCCCGAGGCACCCACTCTATCCGCGGAAGCGCGTGCTTACGGTGACGCGATTCCATTACAGTGGTGTCTCTGCATTGGAAGGTGGCAAAAATCAGCCAGGCCGCCACCGTTGTACTGTACGTGCAAAAAAAGGCAGGGAGTGCGCAAAGGAGGGATACAATCTCTGTCAGTACCGTTGGCGAGGAAAACATCTCTGATGGAGAAAAATGGGACGACACCGACAACGAAGGAGGGGGGGGGGGAGGGGCTCGCCACCACAAAATCTCAAAATCAGAGCCCGCACATTTTCTTTTCGCTTGAGGATCTTAGCTTGAGAGAAAGCTCGGTTAACACGGAGCAAACCACTGGCGTTGCTGTTGCTGCAGTGATATTTTGAGTTTCCGCTTCATCTCGACTTTTTTCGCTGCTGGAGACTTCTCTCTCGCTCACTGCTTTTGTCCCTCATTGCTCCTGGTGTAGGGAGATGGTGAAGAGTTTTGTCTGACTTTTGCTGAAGATGTGACACAGTGCAGAAATGTAAGTGGTGGCGATGGAGAAAGGCATCCACTGTATATGGAGTGCACTGCTTGAAAACCAATCCTGGCCGCAATGGGCGGCCAACAAGAACACAAGACGCAGCTGGGTTTGGTCACCCGGGACCTCAAATTACAGCATGTACTCTACGTTTCACCTCTCGTGGTATGAATACAAAAAGGACTTAAAATGTCCCCAAAGACGGGATTAAATAGAGCGGGCGTGTGAACTTTCCAGCTCGTGCTCATTCGTTGGTCATTATACAGCAAGTCCACCGTAAAACGGGTACCAGAATGACTAGATCGCTTTTTCTAAAGGACCAACACAAATCAGCGGATTGACGGATATAAGACCCAGATGTTTGTAAGGATCATTTCCCCCAGGGATGCTTCGACCCGTTATGGGGTAAAAACACTGACGTCGCGCGAAGACCAATCGTCCACTACATCCTGTAACGCTATGTTTGCCTGAGCTTTTCCTTTTTGTAGCGGCGTTTCTGAGATAGCAAGGACAGAGAAAGGGTTGGCGTTTCTTTCGGAAGAAGCACCCAAAAATTCCCCACCCTCCTTTCCTCTTAAAGAAAGTTTGCACCATTACCGAGCCAGCAAACTATCAAATCTGAACGAGGCAGACATCTTTGCTCCATACAAAGGCTTAGAAGCTGCAGTAACTAAGTTTACGCGAGAAGTGATTGAGAATGACAGTGATAGTTCGCCACTTCTGGGGATGTCTGCGCAGCTGCAGCCGGCCATTAAGTCGAGCACGTAGGTACTCTGTCCTTCCATCCTAATAAACTTTGTGTGCATTCTTGATTACATTTACCTGAGTACATTGTACAGAGTGATACAGCGCTGTGCTGCTTCGTAGACGCGCCTCCTCAGTGCATAACTCACCAGTATCAAGGAAAAATGTGAGACGTTGCATGGATGATGAAAGAGCTTGGATAAAAATCAGGCCCCCCCCTTGCCTTCCAAGTTTAGGGACGTTCTGAAATGCACTGTGCTTCTAACATTTTTCCTTTTCCCTCTTGAGCAGTGACGAGGACAAAGGAGCCCCTGCTAAATTGATTGCAGTAGGTATGAGCGAGCAAGCTCGCGCTAAAGAAAAGAGAAGCAAAAATTCCCAAATGCTTTTGTACCCGGCAAAGCTTTTCTTTTTGGGACAGAAGAAAAATCGGGCAATTAGGTGTGTGAAGAAAAGAGGGAGCATGCATTAGCATAGGAGAGATGAGGACGTTTCTGCTACTTCACCAAGATTTACGCACACTCACAAACAAATAGACAGACACGTGCTGAAGACGAGGGCTACGCATGTGAGCTGCGGCGGAATTGCTTGGCAACTCTTCCAAGTCCATTCGTCAGCGCGCACAACATTGAGGTAAACGCGCACCCGGGAGCTTCTCTCATGATGACGCGAGCAGAGCATGTTCAAATTGTTTATCCCGACGGGACTCGAGCACCGAACGCGTGCACATACCGTATATACCGAATACGCAGCTGAACTGCCACTGCCCGCAGGAGCGGTACAGTACATCACGGTACGTGCACACTTTCGCTGTGCAAAGCACAATTCATTCAGTAGCATAGAAAACCGCTAGCAGGGACTTGAATGGGGTAGTGGTGAAGGAGGAGCCCGCCGCAAAGCAATTTTATCAGGTTGTTCCTTGATGGGGCCCTATTGGCGTGAGAGGTCTCTTCATTCCTCGAATAGAGAGGGAGGAAAATGATGTTCTCTCTCTTTCTCTCTCTGTTTGCCTAAGACTATGAAGTAGTGCTTTGTGCCGGGAATGACTCGGTAGCAGCGTTACACGCGCTGCAGCACGCACGACTGACGCGTGGGTACTGCAGCACGTCCGTATTGGTCATGGTATTCAGCACCGAGTGGATGCTGCGCACAGGTACCGCCCACACCAGTACGTACGGTGGAACCTCTGAATGCAGGCCTGCGAGAATATAAGCAAATTGGAGCATAGATGAATATAAAAGAGAATACTTTCGGATAACGGATGTTTGCCCCCTGACGGCGCCTGTCTGCCTTTTTTGCCCTGCCAGACAATAACTTGTGGTGGCTGAGGCCGCTTTCACCTCTCGAGGCCTCGGCAACGATGCCCAAGAGATGTAGTAAGCATTGTCTGATTGATTGCCCAGTAACGTCGGCCTATCGGAAAGGCCTTTTGTTGGTACAAAAGTAGAGAAAAAAAAGAAAACCTCTCCTCTATAGCTTGCAAAAGCCAGGCGAAAGAAAGAAATGTTGCAGGAGCAGAAAAGCCTGTTTCTCAGACATCTCCTACAGATGGCAGTATGGAGTAACCTGCTGCAGGAAGACGGAGAAGGAAAGACAAAAGGAGAAAATGTTTGGCTCAGTTTCTAGACTTTTTCTTCTGCTCGAGAAGCATCTATCAGAGCAGAGAGATTGATTCATTGGCCCTCTGCTCAAAGAGAGAGAGAGAGAGAAAGAAAGCTTTGGTGGTGGAGATGATCTGCGTTCTGACGCAAGAACCGATGAGCCAAAATTTTGCTGCTACATTTCTGTTGTTGCAGATGATGAAAGACGTGGACAAAGTTCAGGCCGACCGCATCTTCCGCACCTGCGATGCCGCGGGTGATGGCAGAATCAGTCTGCAGGAGTTCAGAAGAGTCCTGGAGAAGGGCCGAGAGCCAGCTCAGCACCCTAAAAGTACATGAAGAAGAGAATCTTGTTATATCTCAGAGTAATAATTATTTCGCTCTGTCTGTATCTGCTCTTTCCTCTCGTTCTGCAGTGAGGCCAAATTATGTTGTCATGGTCAAAACCTCCAGAAAGCGCACAGAATGGACTAGTTTTGTTTGTTCAGTTTTGGTCGACTTACTGTTCCTGGCTTGGGGTACACAGCAGTGGGGGAGCTGACCTCGCACTGCTGTAATAAGTCATGCTACAGTTTTGACTCTCTCACAAGATAGCGGCAATGGAAAAGGTGATGCCTTTTGCTGACGCACATAAGGTGTGTGTATTTCAACATTCACATATGTGGCCTTACAAGATGAGCGCTATTATCCACTAAGACCTGTATGTACATGTATATGCTTAGTGAACAAAAGCTCCGTGTGTGCTCTAATTACTCCTATCAGTAAGAGTTCTCTTGAACGCCGTAGTACAACGTGTAGGTCAACTACGCTTCAGACAAGTGCTTTTAGATGGAATTTTAGCTTTTTGTTCCTTTCAGAGTAGGCAGGACTATGCGTACATGCGTGTCAGGGCAGTTGCCTCCCTTCTCTCGACACAGTCTTTGCAGCTTTTTCTTGTACCCCTCTGTGCAAAAGGAGTCTCTCATATAAGACAAAGGGTCGACTAATTCTACTCGAACACCGCTCGCTTGATGGAAGCAAATCATGTGTTTGACTGCATCACATATGACCGACCGAGCTACATGACATTATGAATGTGCCGCCGTCAATACTGTTGTCATTCAAGTCACACAACGAAATACACACCAAAAAGCACTTTTGCTGAGAACACCAACAGGTTGTTGTTGCCCAATCATGCTCGTCTACGATCAAAACCCTGCGTGCGCAGTCACTATCAGAACATCCAGTTGTCAATGAGAAGCATTGGTCACCATTCTCCCCATATATGAACTAACGTCTCTCTTTCAGTCGTACTGTCACATTCAAATCTGCCCGTCAAAAATAATAGAGATTAGCTCATTTCACCTTAAAGAAGAAGAACTTCTCCATTGCACCACAGTCGACTCATCCTCTATTATCGGTTATTGGTGACGTCGGTCGGTCGGTCGGTCGTTGCAGTGGTTATTCCGAAGCTCACTGCATTGACGCTCCAAGAACTGGCACACGTCTTTCCCACCACATTCCTCTCGTCAAAACATGCCCTTTGGTACATCGCACGGCAAGGAAACAGCAGTGATGGATTGGAAAAGCGCAGTCCTTGCGGTTCAACGTCACCGACTGCACCACGTCCACTAGGGTGGGCCCCTTGAGGCGATTTTTTCTTTCAAGATGCACACTCATCCGCAGTTGCGACTGATTTAGAAAGTCAGATCCCACCCAGTCAGACTGCCATTGGTCCACACAGA
>JAAUXU010035321.1_pt1 | contig 46699 bp, 47 predicted proteins | sample 7278151 | NCBI WGS metagenome assembly JAAUXU01 (sample SAMN14350113, study PRJNA611818) | marine sediment metagenome | isolation source: surface marine sediment (1.8m) | place: French Polynesia: Moorea | collected 2018-08
CCCCCCCCCCCCCCCCCCCCCCCCCCAGGATGGATGAAGGTACCCCCATCATCCCCGTAAAAACAGGGCCGAAAGTGAGGACGTAATTATTCAATCTGCCCTTTTCTGTCCTGACAGCAGCAAATCTTTTCGCTATTTGTTGTAACTTTCAGATGATTTTTTTTCGTTAGCAAGTGAGGAAATTGGTCCGTCAAACTTTGACAGGAGGGCAACGGAAGACCAGGACTTGACTGACAGGACTGTTCTCAGTGGCTTCATCTTTGGCTTCTTTTGATTTTATTTGGGAGTTTACGGTTAGTCCGAATTGCCGCCATTCATCTTGTTATCACGTCGTAAACATGGCAGGATTTTTTCTCATGAGGTCGTGAAGGCCGAGCATTCGTCGTCCTGCTGCAGCAGCGAGTGCAAACTCACGGGGGGAAGAGTGTAAAACAGCTGGTCCGTCAATACGGGGTCCGTCAGCAGAGTGGTGTCACTGCATCCAGAACTAGAACGAGTCCATGGAGAAGACAATGTCATGCTGCCTTTGAAATTGGCTGGCTCCAGCCTTCCGGGAGTGCATTGACAGAAGTGTTGACCTCCTCCTTGATGCTGGTGTCACTTGACTCGATTTTTGCTGACGCACCCTGTATTGTGACTCTTGAAGTGTTCCCCAGAAATTGCGTTTGGTTGCCTGTCTTGAAGGTGCGCCAAGTCTGGGATGCTGTGGAGTGACACAATTTAGCTGACGCACGCTGTAGATGAAAAAAAAAGGGGGGGGGAGAGCAATTTTTCTCCTCACCCAGACGAGTGTGAGACCAAAGAGTTTTTCTCAGCTGATCCCAGTAATTGAGCATGAAATGAGGCCTGATTTTGAGTTTTTCCTCAGTCCTCCTCGTTGCATGCGTCTTCCACTGCTCTTGGCTTCAGCGCGCATTATGTTTTAATCCGTGGTTTTGTGTGCGTTTTCTCAAAGGAAGCTGAGGTCAGGGATCAACCAATTAAGTTCAGCTCTCTCCATCCGTCACAGCCTCTGGGCAAGAGAGAAAGAAAAGGAGGTCTCGAGTCTGCTGATTTCAGTAAGAAAAGTTACCATCGTGATCGCTTTTTTTGTCCACATTGAAATATAGGAGGCAATGAATTCATGGACAGGCAGGGGGAGGAAGAAGGGGTCTCGTCTGTGATGAGAACCATAAGACTCACTCTAGCTTATGGCTCCGATAAATCACAATTTGATTTTCTCCCCCAACTCCGCTATGTTCAAGCTCTGTTTCCCCCCACTTTTACCTCAGACACAATCTGGCTAGATGAAAAAGGGACGACGGAAAAAAAAATATCCCCTCGTTTCTTTTAAATTAATTTTCCCGCCAAGTAAACATGTGCTACATCATCCTGGTGCTTCTTTTTTTTTATTTTTTGGCGGCGGAGGGATAAAAAGTACACGCAGTGTGGGCCTTATTCTAGGCACGACTTAGATAGCGTCACATCGCGTCATCTCATGCTTGGAGAAGGACTGATATGATAATCACTGCTATTATAGTTGTGTCTCTTCCAACTGGTCTTCTTACAACATACGGACTGATGAGAGCAACTTGATGAGTTGGGTCATAAAATATGTTCCACATTTAGTCACCGTCACATATTGCTGCCAAATTGACAGGCTGACGCATTCAGGTGCATCAAAGAATCCCTTGAAAATGACGGGCAAACAACTCAACTTTCTGCACTCAATCTTGCTGCATCTGAGCTGGGAGGCAACTTTTCTCCGGTAGAAGAGGACCTGCTGTTACTCATCTTCTTACAGTGACAAAACATATACTAACTCAAGTACCCCATCTCGCTGACATCGCGGACAGGGGACTGAAGATGCGAAGTGATGCGATGTAAGCTCGACCGGAGGGGGAGGACGAGCCCTAATTTTACCTCTTGGAAATTGAGTCATGAATTCTTAAACTCCATATACCCAAAATGGACCCGCATAGGACCTGAGGGACAGAGAAGGATATCATCTTTTTCTCTCTCCGTGGAAGTGAGCTGAAGAATTTACGCACAGCGTGTGTGCAACATGCAAACTCACCCGGACTCCAGGATCCAGACCAGGATTGACAATGCTGACAAAGCCCACGACGAAGTCGTGTCACACAGTCAAGAACCCAGTTGCACTGCAAACTTGATGCGAGATGTCCTTTGGATACAGGGTGCGTCAGCTAATTTGTGTCACTTGGCAGCAGCTGCCGAGCGTGTCAGCTCTGCTGTCAATGGCTTCAGAGCGGCTGGGGTCACATGTCAAGCGCGGCCGCAGGAGAATAAATGACTATTGCGAATGAATCTGGCGGTTTTGTCTTCTCTGTGCAATCCTTCTGGTTCTGGCTTCAGTTGTTCCGTCCGACACAGTTTACCCGGCGCACCCCGTGTACCCCATGGGTGCGTCGTAGGGCTCATTTAAAGCTCCCCTTTGACCCATTTATACCCATGTGTGCGTCCTCGCAGGCAGGAAACGTGGTCGGAAGCCCCCTGCCTGAAACGCAAAGTGGTTTGTCTCTACAGGGGCTTGAGCATTTTATATTCTGGTCTGATTGGACTGAGAGATTATTTCTGACCTCTCTACCCCCACCTCTGGCCAGCCAAAAGTGCGGCCTGCATTTGCTTTGGTGGCAGCCACTGCTAAAGGCCGGGTTGTCAACTGGCATTTCTTGCGGCCGCATTAGGGAAATCTGATCGTAGATTTCAAGATTACTCATTGATTGCCTGCCCGAGTTGCTCAGCCGAAACCTGGCAAGCCTGTTCATTTTCATGCGTGAAAACGTGCAGTGATCATTGAGAGGCCTCTATTCAAACATCTCAGCAGAATTTGTTAGCTACTCGAACTCAAAGTTTCAAAGGTTTCGAAAAAAAAAAGAGAAGAAAAAACTCGAGCTCGAGTAACATGGTTAAGAACTCGACTCGTCCGGATCCCTAGTCCGCGTTGACAGCAAAGCCACTAGTGATGTCGGCAAGTCGGATTGGAGTCATTCGACTCACCCCATCGACTCGAGATGCGAGTCAGAGATTATTCCAATCTGGTAGGCTGAGAGTTCCTCTCTGCGACAATTCCTCACTGTGATAAGTTTTACTACTCAAATGATGGGGTTGCCATCCGACTGTCATTCAGTGTGCTGCACAAGGGCACTCAGCCCACCGACCTCAAGCGACGTCCTCGAGCGAGGCCGCCTCTCAAGTACCTTGGCGCGGGACCTCTAAGGATCTTTTTGATGCCCCGCAGATATGAGCGTGCACCCCTAAGTACTCAGTACTCCGGACTGCAGGAGACTCCTCTCCCAGACCCGTATCAGACATGAAAATCACCCAGCAGACCCCGAGCTGACAAAACTGTATGAGGCCCTGTGGCAAGGCACTAGAGTTGTGGCCTCACTCGAGGCCATCACACTCGAGGCCATCACTCTCGAGGCCATCACACTCGACGTCTTCACTTCAGGATGGAGGCTTCACTTCATTCTGCATGAATGCGCAAGACAGGCGGATGGCAAACCCCCATCATTTGAGTAGTAAAACTTATCGCAGTGACGAATTGTCACGGACAGGAACTCCTACCCTACCTTTGCACATTATTCCTGCAAGATTCAGACTTTTTATTCTTGTTTTTGCTACATTTTGATAAGATTCCTGCTCACGAGCGACTGTGCTTATTTGTGGCTTGTAGTCAGCAATTGCTGCTGCTGCTGCCATGAGAATACAATGGCAGAGTTTGCATGGTCAAAAAAGAATAATAGGTCATAGAAATGGTCGATAACGGCAGAAAATGAAATTGCCTGGGAAGTCTCTAGAAAAGGAGTCCTTTTCTTCAAGTCCTCTTAGTGTGACTTTCACGCTAATGTCGACTTCCAAGCAAATACCAATCATTTGCGGTGATTACTACGTTACTTTCACCAGCGCTGTCAGATCTATGAGAACAGAAAGCGCCAAATGTCAAACAACAAACATTACAAAAATGGTGCAATAAAAATCCGAACGATACCAATTGAACACTGAATAAATCTAAATTGTTGTTCCGGCAAAAGTGTCTGAACAATGCCTGACACTTACATCTATTGTATCTTTGAGGTTTTTGCGGGCAACAACGGTGTCTGGCAGGACAGCACTTTTGCTGCAGTGCTTAATTCTTTTTTTTTCATGTGTTAGATGAACCTACATGCATGTAAACTCCGTCCCATATGTTACCTACCAACCAAGTGACGAAAAGTTGAATGAGCGACTACCAATGCTCATAACGTTTTTTGGCCAAATTGTGATACTCTAAATTATGCATTTATGATCGCCAGATACGATATACACAAAGTGGTGCTTGTTAGTGGAATGATTTTAACTGGTTTAAAGCCCTTCAACGCTCTGCCGCAGAGCCTCAATGCCTCGTATCATATGTTATCACACGATATAAGCATTGAGACTGCAAGGCCGAGCCTTAACGGCATTAAAAATTAGTCCACCCGCACACTGGCTCAAGTCACGAGATGAGTGGATCGCTTGTGGCGCCATCTAGCGCGTAAGCTCCATTGACGTGCGGTCCGAAAGCGTGACCACAGCTGTGAGGATGTTTGCCCAAAAGATTTGCTGGCGAAGGCTCTGATTCCTCCGGGTCCGACGGCGTCCGTCGCCAGTACATAAGGTGGAGTCTGACGGAGCCAGAGACGCCGTCGCCGCCACCGGGGTGGTCACAGTGGCTCACATGAGAAACAGAGACTCGCCGAGGATTTGCTTCTTGCATGACTCGACCGGAAAAACTTCATGCAGTCCGCCGGGTAGTCAAAGTTACGAAGTCGTCGGTCAGATGCAAGATTGTCACAAAGTTTCGAGTGCCTTGGTGTGACTTGGGCTCCGCCACAAGTCAGTTGGATATCGTGACTGGAGATCCTGACTGTTCAACTGTATTGAAAGAGTTATTGAGTGGTGTCAGGTTATTAACGTTCCTCCTTGGTACACGTGCGTAACACGAACTCAAGGAGACCTCAGACCCAGTTGCAATCGACAAGACATGTCTGATCGATCCAGGGAGGAAACAGTCGCTTCCTCTTCAATGACCATAAGTTCATCCTGGATGAGGGGAGCAAAACCCTTGCCAGAGTCAGTTCCGTCTTTTTTGCACTCACTGTCCTGCGCACGCACAGCTGAGTCCCTGAGAGAGAGAGAGAAGAATTTCCTTATTTCCTCTGCTGTTTGTCAGAGGTCATGAAAAATATTGTCACCCCATCAACTGTGGAGTCCTGGAAATTCTCCCAATCCTTTTTCCTGGTGCAAGCTGAGTCGAGCTCATCTGATTGATCGCCCTCTGCAAGAGCCAGAGAATCAAATGGAACAAGAAGAAGAGTTGTTTTCCGGAAGTGACCGAGTGTGTGCGCATGTGCGCGTGCGTGCGCGTGTGGGATTTGCACTCTGGTGTGTCCAACGCGCGAAAAATTTGTCACACACGGAGAAGAGAGAGAATTGGGTGAGAGAGCGGACGGCTCATCCGTCAAGGCTGGCAGCTGAGGATTGGTAGCATCCACTCGTACAAAAGGGGTACGAGAGAGATAACATTTGTTCACTCTCTCTCTCTTCATTCGTGATATCGAGCATAATTTTCTTACACTGTGATTTCCTCTGGATTTCCACGTTAGATCGATCTCGTGTGTCCGCGTGACCTCATAGGTTGAGCAGCAACAGCACCTGAGGTAATGCAATTTCGTCAAATGAGAGGTTTCAGGAGCCCATCATCTACCTTGATGGCTTCATGCTGAAGCTGCCATTAGCCTCTGGAGCGGCCGCAAAAAAAGATCTCTCGAAAGTTACATTTTGGCTGAATTGAAAGCCTTTTTTTGTCACTCAATCATACTTAAGACGAGATTACTGAACGTCGAGAAAGTGGCAGACACGGACATCCTGCGAGATGTGCGTGCACTCGCCCAGTCAGGTACGTTCGTATACACACAGTAATGAGAGTTACTGCTAATGGCAACATAAATATCCTACCAAAATAAGAGGCTCCTCCCTCATATAGTGAGCAAACCCTACTAATAGCACTTTTTTCCCCACAAGAACCCACTCGTCTTGCCGTGAATCCTCATTGGGTAAACAATTATGGGCAAGACACCCTCCCCCCCACATCCCCGCCGAAAAAACCCTCCGAGAATGCATCAGTCAGTGTATTGTGGGGATAAGTCCCACTGCTCCTTCTCTGTGCGCATGAATGGTGCGGATACTGCCGCATCCTGCACTGCTTTTACACTGCTTAGTGCATCAGAGTAGGTAGAAAACGAGGGCTGCTGACCCAGATGCATGGGAAAACCTGCTTCCTCTTCATTCAAGAGGATGAAGAGAATGGAAAGAGTATCTTTTTCCTCACCCCAACCTTCGTCCCCCTCCCCTCAATGGCGGAAAGTGTTGGTTAGTTTTCATCTCTTCTCCATGATCAACTTCTGGGTCGTTTACGGACAACCACGTAACTGCTGCCGCTGCTGCTGACCCCAATCATTAGAGCTGGAGTGAGTCAGGAAAAGTCGAGTGCGAGTCGAGTGGATTCAGGTCAAAATATGACTCGAGATGAGTCATATGCAAGTGGAATCGAGTCAGGCCAAAATATATTTATTGACTCGACTCCCGCACTAACGCTCGCGCTGATGATCCCGAACCACGTCCACGCAGCACAGGTTGCACACGCACCACAGGCAGCCCCCGGGGAAGCCTCCACACTCCTTCCAACTAAGAGCACGTCTTAAGCGCCTCATCAGAATACGAAAATTGACCATAACTTTTTGGCTAATGGAGAAAAATGTGTGCATCCTTCTCCCCCATCTTATGGAAGAGCACGAATCAGGTTATTCCAGGGTTTTTTGTCGCTGCCTCCACGGGAAGAGATAAAACCGCGCTTGATTGGCATTTCTCCCTTCCTCGTTCGGTGCCAATTGCAGCGGCTCCCATGATGGATTAAGGAAGAGGAAGAAAATCTTGCATCATTAAGCTGGCAAAGTCTCCGTGTGCCGGAGATGATGTTTGGTGCTGTCGATTACAACTGTGGGATCCTTTGTGAAACGCCGGGTGCAGCGACACGGAGACGGAGGAGGAGAGGGCGAAGGAGGAGGAGAGGGCGAAGGAGGAGGAGAGGGTGAAGGAGGAGGAGAGGGTGAAGGAGGAGGAGAGGGCGAAGGAGGAGGAGAGGGCGAAGGAGGAGGAGAGGGCGAACGAGGAGGAGAGGGCGAAGGAGGAGGAGAGGGCGAAGGAGGAGGAGAGGGCGAACGAGGAGGAGAGGGCGAACGAGGAGGAGAGGGCGAAGGAGGAGGAGAGGGCGAACGAGGAGGAGAGGGCGAACGAGGAGGAGAGGGCGAACGAGGAGGAGAGGGCGAAGCAAAAGTCGTGTAACAAGTATGATTGCACATTTCTGAAGTCAAGCAATTTGTTGTTTCTTCAGCACTAAGCTTGCCTCTGAGAGAGAGAAACATGTGGACTGGCAGGATTGGAGTAAGTGAAATACTCCAGTGGGGTACAACATTTTGGCAACTCTGACCGTTGGAGGCAGAAGCAGAACTCATATGCGCAGGTGGGACTGGATTCTAAAGGGAGGGGTAATCAATTTTGTCACACCCTGTAGTCCGGACCCCAATCGCACCCTCTACTTGAGGCTGGAAGACGTAGCCAGAGACAGAGAATGGGGGTGGGTGGAAGGAAGGAAGGAAGCGAGATGAGGGTTCGTTTGGACCTTTTTCTAAGGTCTCTTCCCCATTTTCTTGTCTCTTTTGTTACAACGCCGGTTGTGCCACAAAGAAGGAGAAGTAACAGTGTTGTTGCTTCAACAACAACTGTTCTTCGTGGCTCTGAGTGCAGACAAAAAAGCGACCCCAGAGGGAAGGAAGAGTGTGAAAAAAAACAGGAGACATTTGCCTAAATGGAGCAGAAGAAGCAGCGTGTGTTGTATCAGCATCAATTTCCCATGAAATCGCAAATGAAGTGCCTCTGGAGACACATTGAAAAAGAGAGCTTTCACCAGGGTTCATAACGTTGTTTTTTCTTCCCTCGGACTTTTGCATAGTTGAAACCATCTCCTTCTCCATGAATAACCCAAGGAGATATAAACGCTCCGATACCTTTATTATTCCAGCCATATTTTCTCCCCTCGCCGTCGCAATCTATGGAAGATTTATCTCATCCCCATCCTTTTTGCCTAAGAAGGAGGGATTTTTTTTCCGCCTCCAACGCCCGCCTAAACACAAAGAGGATGACGAACACAAATTGAAGATGAGCCATTGGTAGCAAAAGCCTCCCCGAAAGCTCAAAATATGGACTCTTCTTTCCTTCTTTTCCCCTTCATGATAAAGTAAGGTAAAGAATAATGTGGAACTTTCGTCCCTCCCTCTTCTCCCCCACCCGGTTTGTATTCGTCTCGCGTGTCCCTTCTTGCGATTACCTCGCCGGGTGCGCCTCCGGGCCGGTCCGGAATCCCCCTGGTGACAGAGCAGTGAAAAATTCGGATTTATGGTAAGCAAACTACATAAGAGATGTCTGCTAAAGTAACTTGGTATGTGTGCAATGTTCGCGACAACACAGGGGGGGGGAAGCAGGGTGTAACGAGTACATAGACAAAAGGGGTGTGCGCGCGTGCGCCAGCTTCAGCATGCAGGATGCGTCCGAGCGCACAGCAAATATTTTCTCTCCTCCCTCTTTTCCTATTTCCTCTCCCATGGTCAAAGTTTTGTCCCCCCCCAACTCTTCTTTCTTCCTCCACCATCAGGTTTTTTTTCTCTCCTCTCCAACCATTTATTCTAGATTGAATGAGGGGCGCAATTTATTGCGCGCTCTGCGAGACAACGGACGCAGTCATAAGGGACTTTGTGAGTCACTGGGATTAAAAGCGATTTGTGCGGCAGCCACTTCATGGACAGCCCGGACGCGCCAGAAATATGACCAATTTGGCGGATGTAAGAGATTTTTTTTGCGCCACCACGTATAAGAATATCGACTTCCAGCATCGTCTTTTCTGAGCTCCTCTCCTGATGATTGATGACTGCGCGAGAGTATTGAACTTCTTCTCTCTCCTCATTTTTTCCTGCAGATTTTAAGAGTATTGACCAGATAAGAGAAGCTTTCTCGGGTGTGCGGATCAAAAAAAAAATTAATTTAACGGGGCTCGAGCCAATCCTCATTCTCTGGCGTGGCTTAATCCGCTTTGCCTTAAGCTCGGCCTTAACCCGGACGAATTTGCTTGTTGCTCAGGGACCCAAAGTCGGGGCATTTTTAATCCTACTTCACTGGCTCGACTGCATCTGAGGTCTTTTCACAGCATCTTCGTCAGCTTGGATGCTCTGCTCAGTCAGCCGCTTGAATAGCGGGGTGACTCGAGCCTGGAGCTGGACAGACAAGCCTGGCTCGGACTGGGCTGTTTGAGCTGAATAACAGTGTGACTCGAGCCTGGAGCTGGACAGACAAGCCTGGCTCGGGCTGGACTGTTTGAGCCAAAATTCTGCTCAAAACTCCACTCAGCAGAAGAGACGTCACATCTTTAAAACTGTTTTGTACATCGCCATTAAGTAGAGCGAGAGGAGGAGTGATTGTGTCAGGGCGAAGATGGAGGTGGTGCTTAAAAGTCTTACGTTACATTAAGCTGGCTTAGTTCAACTTAAGTTTGGTTAGGTTTAAGTTTTAGTTAGGTTTAAGTCTGGCTATGTCTGACTTCCTTTTGTTCAAGTTTGGCTGGGTCGAACTTGGGCTACGTTTGACTTTGTTATGTTAAAGTTCAGCTTAGGTAAGGCTTACGTAGAATTTTTTCAGATTCTCGTTTTCGGATCCCTTAAGGAAGCACCATTAGACCGGGTAAAAGTATCATTTTACCCATCCTTATCATAAGAACGACCAAGTCAAGCTACATTGAGTCGATTCGAAACCAAAAAAGTGAAGAAAACAAAATCGAGCCCCTCCAACTTGTCAAAAAGTGGTTCGAGCCGAGCGAGGGCTTTATTCTTCTCTGTTCTTTTCAGCTCGAGCCCATTCCTATGAGTGAATGAGGATGGGGAAAGATAAGATTTTCCCCCTCCTCTGCACATAACACGACAAGTGAAGCGTCGCCCGAGACTCCGAAGGTGAAGCACATTTTCTCTGTTGTCCCTTTCTGCAGGTTGTAAAGATCTGGAGTATAAAGGACGGCTGTTATTTTTATCTGAAAGTGGTTTTAGGTCCCGACTAAGCTGTTATCTTTGCATACCAGATACACCCCGGGCAGAGAAGGCTACAGATTTTGGTCGCACTGATTTCGAAATCGACTCGTCAGCATAAAAGCTGTAACAGCAGGATCAAAGAGAGATAAATAAGCGCACATAAATGCTCTAGAGGAGCCTTCAACGCCCCCCAAAGCACCCTAATCTCGTACTGTCGAGCTCCGATATAAGAAGAGCCTTCGTCACCCGCTGAATTATTGTTATATTTGAGCGGGCCCTAAAGTGGTGTCGAGCCGTAGAAATGTGTGTTTATTAGCTTTCAAGAGGAGGAAGTCGGTAATTTCTCGGTGCCTTTCAAGTACTCGTGATGGGCATGGTCTGACTGGCGTCCATTCCTGCAGGCTTCAATCCAAACATTGAAATTTCCTAGTAGACGTCATCATTTGGGGCCAAGAACCCAACATTCTTATATTTCCCGCCAGTTTGGCATTCTTATCCGTACGTTCATCCTGAGTGGCAGACAAATTTGGTCAGCGGCAAAAGTCACTCTGGCCGAGTTCAAGTCTTTCGTGACCTCCTGGCAAAGTGTTGGCCGCAGCTGGCAGTAAAACAATTTGAAGTTTTCCTCCCAGGGAAATATGATTCAGCGGCGGCCATTTTTGCCGTCATATCTCAATCAAACCCACTCAATGTTGTAATTCAACCCTCGCAGGTGTTGTTGTGGTGCCAGCCGAGGCTCGACTCGCGGGTGGCATTTTCCAATTCCCGAGGAAAAGCGCGCAAGCCGCTTTGAGCTATTGAATATTCATTCCGCTGGAATGAGAGCAGCGCTTTTTTCCTCCCTAGCCCACCCAGTATCGACCACGCCTGGATGAATTTCAATCCGGTCACATCTTTTTCTGTATGAAGGCCCACCTACAGAGACTCTGCTGAAATAGAGTTTCGCTCATTTGGCAACGAGGGAAGCATCCGTGCTCACCCTGTACGTGGAGACTCCTTCCAACCAGTTGTCCTATTGCTTTTCTCTTTAAAGTGGCATCTTCTGCAGGCTCATTAATATTCAATGACCTCTTCTTCGTGTTGGTCCCACTTCTCCTGTCATGAGTGCGGAGCCAGGGCGGGATTTTAGGCGCTTGACACGGTAAAAATCAGGCAGATTTTTACAGATTTTGCCACTCTTTCCCGCAGTTTATGCACGTCGACCGATGGTAATAGAAAATTTGTCAAAAATTTGAGGAATGCAAAACTTTGTTTCTCGTGCAATAGTTCAAGGAATACTTTAGTTGATTAAACAAGCCTATCAAGTCGTCAAGATTGCTTGAGAATGAAATATTTCCACAAAGTTTCACGTGGAACAAGAATATTTTCAGAAAATTTCCAGTGCTTCCAGAAAGTCTTATTGTATATAAAGAGATCAGACAGTGAGTGTCTGTCTGGCGGAGCCGCCATCCACTGCACGGGTGACACAAGGTTCAGTCGTGACAGCAGAGTAGAAGTGCTGACTTATCAACGTCCCTGTGTAGCAATCAGTATAGTCCAACTTTGCTTTAAGGAGGTGACATGAGGAAGTACATAAAGTACGATGTTAAGTATAGAAGAACACTAACTAACTACTGTGGTGTCGATGAAGCTGCAAGGAAAACAGTGCGAGAGAGAGAAACGTTCTGGTAACAACAGCAAAGTCCAGGGCACCCGGAGGTAGTCTGAGACTCGGACTGACTCCGGGTCCCTGTCCGGGTTGAACAAAGGAGCCGCCACCACTCCAGCCTGTTTCAAGGAGAGCTTGGCGACGTTATCAGCGACGCGCATGACGGCGTGAAGAACGACGAGGTGAGCACATCCAAGTGACATCGTGAGATCGTCTGATAACTACATTTTAATGAAGTGTTTACCTATGATAAGAATATTTCGGCCTCATCTAAGCAGTTGCCCGTGACACGCACACTTTTTTGACTAAAAATCGCACCTAAAAGTCCGACTCCTCCTGTCACGACTGGTTTCTCTCATCGATTATCCCAGAAAAGAGCAGAAACATCGGTGACAGTTTTTTCCCCCTACAGGATAACTACGAGATAGGAAAATCGCGTGCTTTACCTATTAACCAACCCCTTTACTTTTGGCTGCACAAACAGAGTTATTAAGACCCCGAGTGACAGAAGAAGAAGGATGGGTGGAAAGCAGGTCAAGAAACTAAATGGACCCCGAGTGCTAATTACGTTAATAGACGAGTACTTAACTATGTTTACGTCATTACGGCTGCGCTCTAAACGCACGGGGTCATCAATTGCTTTATTCGTTTATGGTCTCTCCTCAGACACCTGCTCTTGGGCTGCCTCCCATTGGGCATTCTTTTTCTCTTCAAAAAATGCCCCCGTACGTTTGGGAGTGACTCAATTCAAGGTGCGTCCATTGTGCGAGGGCTTCTTTCATTCAGTGTCCTCCAACCCTCGGGGTTTTCCTGATTGGATTGTCGATTTTTCTGTCCAGTCTCGATTAATGGGCAACATTTTTCCCTCCCCCCTCCTTCTGTGAGGGCGGTAAAAGTAGACACGTGTCTGTTCTGGGTGCGTGAAATTTTTTACTCTTCCTCTGGTGCAGACGAATCCTGAGACAGAGGGGATTTGGCCGAGTTTTTCTCTGCTCGCACCAGAGTCTGTTAACCCTTTGGCAGGGTGTCCGGTGGAGGTTCAGCTGTATTCAGATGAGTCGTTTAGTTGGGGCAGACGAGGGAATTTGGAAAGGCTCTTACAAGAGTTGTTGAAAAATGGCAGCCATTTCCCTACGAGGCAAAGGCAAAACGGTGATGAAAGAGGACTCAGCCCGAGGAAAAGCTCAGGACCTCGAGAAGACTCGGGGAAAAGGAGTAGGAGAGAAAGTCTTCTTATCTTTTGAGTTGTACGCATGTCATTTCAAAAAAAAAATTGAGATTCGCTGATCAAGACCATACAAGGGAGTGTGTGAGATCTGGGATTGATCGATATCGCGATATCGATAGAATGCTTAATGCCCAGTTAATTGCCAAGACGATTCTTCAAAGGCGTCTTTGGAGGATATTTGACGCCTCTCAAAGATATCTGATACATTTTAAACATGTTTTTGACTTAGACGACGTGCGCCGTATCAAGACACCGACAACTTTAATGTGGCGGTGTCGGTATTAGTGTTGCTGTTGAGAAAGTTGGAAGAGCAGATTTGGAATTGCCAGTCTGGGCACTGACAATGAATCCTCCCTAGTTGTCTTGCACATGACCGAAATTTATAGTGCAGAAACAAATATGTCCTTTTTTTACCCTATTTCTCTGCACACAAAAAAGTCAAATCGAGCACTTGGACTAAAAAACACAACCCGAATTGGCCTCCCCGACTGCCCGCCATTTCTCACATTACCTCAGCATTGCACTCAAAAAGTATTGTCTGATACACGTTTAGATGTTAGACATCTTGCAAATATCGCCACATTCAGTAACGGTATCGTACAGTCTTGACGCAAACCATCGGCACCGTATGAAACACGAACCACTGACACCAGAGAAAGCCCACGAATCTGTAGACAGTGGAAGAAAAAAGGATTACTGACGTCCTAGGAATATAAAAGAAAATACCCCGGGATTCAACACCGGCAACATTTCCAGGACACGTGAGTGGGAAGTTGTGCGACTGGTCTGTGTGAACAATGTCGAATTCCGAAGCAACATCAACATGAGTAGGTGGAAGGAGGTGTCACAAGAAGACAGCTTTATCAGGAATAATAGTCTGTTGACAGAAAGGCTGAAAAAAGCCCACACAAACAAACAAATGGCACGAGTAAAATTGGGTCTAACGTTGAAAATGTCTCCGCTAAGAGGTCACGAAGGAAAACAAATCGAGCTGTGTCGTATACGTGTAATACACTATGCAGTTCGTAGCCATTCGATAGAGTCACTTTCTATGCAGTCACAATTTTCGAAAGTTGTCACATTTTTTGTGCGTCACCGAGGACTCGGTCAAGCCCACTTTAACCAGACCCAAGTGGCCAAGCTACATAATACTTGAAAAAGTAAGCTGAAGTACGTGATTTGGTGCTTGAAGTTGCTGTAATTCCGATGCCAAATAACCCTCACCATGATTTCTCAGCCCACTCTTGGCAACCTCGGGATCCCTGACACAACCTTCGCAGTCACAATTGGACTGCTGACGGCACCTTTGACTGGCTTACGTGGAATAACTACTTGTGTGCCCGCTGAAGTGACATCTCCTGCATCTGTGCTGTACCAAGGGCAGAAAAGATGCACACTTTACAAGCTCGAGAAGAGGATTACATTGGCGGTGGCAACCCTGATCGCACGGGTAGAAGAGGAGGAAGAGATCAAACTGTGACCAAAAAATGTACCTTACACGATTGGTGAGTTAACAAGGATTAAAGGTTGAAACGACACACGTTTCGTGCGGCCAAACTCGAAATTGTAGGTGAAGAACTCGGAGATATCGTGGTCTTAGGGTTTTTTTCGCCTTTCCTTGCAATGTTCTTACCCAAAATGTGTCAGAACTACTCAAATTTTTCCCCATCTGTTGCATTTGTTGCTCGATCTTTGACTGTATGTGACGTCACCCTGTGTTGTCCCCCCCCCCCGGCTTCTAACTTAATTTTTCAGATTTTGAGCTAAGATCTTGATGTCTACTTATGACAAGTCACATCACACCTACTGATAGACGACGATGACTTAATCACGGGGTTCCTTCATCGTCCGGGGCATTTTGGGGGAATCTGGAAGGTGAGAATTTTCGTTTGGTCTCGCATTCTTGGAATGGAAATGGGGGGAGTTTTCCTTCCAACCCCTTAACTCGATGGGGCCTCTCTGAAATTACACGAGTTCCTCGTCTGTCATCCAATCTGTCGTCTGTCTTGGCCATGACTGAGATCGAGGACATCGAGAAGAAGAACGAGAAAAAAATAGGAGGAAAAGAAAAAAAAATCCACATCTCCGGCAAAAAGATGAAGCAACTTCTGAAGGGACCAAGGGTGTCTCTGTGTCAAGGAGTTAAACAGGGTGTAACAGGATTGGTTACTTTCCCGAGCATTTTGCCAGAGCTGAGTCTTACACCGAGGATTCTTCCTTTCACTTTGCATTCTTCTCCGATAAACTATCTTGTCACTATTGATACCGATATTTTGGCAACTCTGAGAGACAGAACCAGAGTAGATATGAACATGCGAGACTTGATTCCTTCACCAGAAATGTTCCACTTAGGTGCAACAAGGTGTCAAGGTGGGAGACAGAGCCAGAGCACATACGGACTTGATTCCTGAAATGCTCCAGTTCGGCACAGTATCTTGGCAACCCTGAGACGAAAACCCAGAGCATGTTGGACTTGGTTCCGCAACGGACAAGCAGTCCTCACAGGCGAAAAGACCACTTTAGTGAAGAGAGGCGCCGTCGAGAGACACCTTCCACCCCGCCCAGCCCATCCCTCTCGGCCAGCGGCTGCTTCTTCTTGTTGTCCTTCTTCTAAGGTGTCGACACCTCCAGTTCCGCGCACTTGTTTTTTTCTCCTTTGCTCGTCCTCCTCATTTCTTTTTTGCATTCCTTGCTCGTCTTGTATCGATCGATGTCGGTCCCTTTAGGGTCCTTAAATGCCTCCTTTTATCATCAGGAGCCTTCAATATGATGACGACGCTACGGAACCTAATTGACTTGATCATCTGCTTGCTTTTTCTTTTCTGTCGGTCTTCCCCTGCTGCCATCACATTTTTTCCACCTCCCCCACTCCCTCTGATGTCTGGAGCGCCAATATTTTCTCTTTTCTTTACGGTACACAATATTTCCTGCCATTATCATCAGTATGAAGTTGTGACTCCATCGAATATTTGTGTCAGAGAACGTGAGAGTGAGAAGAACCTGAACCTTGCGTCGGGGAACTTTACCAAGGGTGGGCCAAAAACTTACAATATGAAGCATCAGAATTAAAGCATTTAGTGATGTACTGACAATGAGCATTGGCATCAAATCAGATGCTGCTGAACGCCTCAAGCTTTAATCATGGAGCTTAGGTCTGGTTGAACAGTTGGTCCTCGTACAGTCCTCGAAAGGCCTCCCCCCCAAATGTAGCATGAGTTATTAACAGTTATCATGAATATCAAATCACATTAAGTTTGCTTTTTTAAATGTTTGCTTAGTATCCATGGGGGTCGACCACATTGGTCAGGTTGAAGTTGGGCTTGGCTTGGTCTGAGCCCCCCTCGCACTTTTTAGTTGTGCTCATTTGTAGCATTAACACTCCGGCTCCAGTCATTTTCTCATCAAACAGTTAGGTTTTCTACACACACGCTCACATTTTTAAGGGTTCATCAGTGATCGATGGCGTGTGGCTACTCAGGTCGTCACACGGCCTGACCCAGTCCTTGATGATTTATGCTATGAATACCTAAGTGCAGATTTAATATAGATGCGTTTCTCGTCAGTCCTCAGAGCCACAATATTAAGATCAAATTTTGCAAGAAAACTCCTTCCACTGCTACCAAGGAGAAGCTGAACTGTGACAAAATAGCCCGTGCAGGGGCTGCTTTGACATGTGTGCGCTCATAAGCGTTAAGAAACATTGAATAAACTTTGCCTTTTCTCCTTATCCACATGCAAACTTTTGACCTCGAGTGTGCATTTCTGTCCGCATTCTGGTTCCTGAGCACCAGCACCTGATTCTTCATCAGTCTAAAAGTGTCCGCCCGCTCCACTGCGTTAGTTGTCTGCGATTAAGTCCGTGTGGGTCGCATAAATTCTGCTTAGTGATTGCAGCAGGAACTGGAGACACCTAAATTATGCTCCCTTTTCTCCTCTCAACCTTAAGACTGGGTTGCACAACTCTGTCTCGCTCAGTGAGTCACGTTCCCAATGCTGTCACGCTGAACCCGCACTCGTAGCCCGACTTCTCCCTTGGAAGTGACAATGCTTTTGACCTGCAGGGGTTCATTAACCTTAAGTGACTTCTTGCGGGAAGGTTATGCATACACCTCGGGCTCAACTCAGCCCTGCATGGAGTAGACACACGTACACATTTATGCACGTATACGTACGCACGCATGCACTGCACGTACGTACATTGAGGACGAAATTTCTCCTCATATACCTACTTAGTCATCACCACTGACTGCACGTACAAAACAAGTACAAGTGACAAATTCATCTTGCTAAGTGCTTTTTCTGCCACACAATGCACAGTTTGTTGTGTACGCATAACTCGATTACATGCAGATTGCCGACGATTTTCTCCCAGACCCAATGCTGAATTCCTAAATGTGCCGCATTGTGCTCGTGCAATTTTCATGGCCGGAAAATGTTGCAAGAGGAAGCGATTATTTTTTTTGCACATTTTTCACAAAAGAATCAATCTCCCGGCAGAGCTCATTGTACGACGTTCGCAAGGTTAGCCAGCACCATGACAAAAGTCATTCGAGACAAGTTCGGTAGTCACGAGTTCTCTGGTGACAGACAGAAAATTTGCAGCAAAGTATGCAAAATGTCCTTTCACCTGTATAATCACGATGCATCTTGGGGGTCATCGGGGACTCGTCAGGCCCAACTTCAACCGCACCAGAGTGGCCAAGCTCCATGGTTGATGCTTGAAGCAGCAAGCTGAGTGTGATTTGATGCTGATGATCAACGTTAATAACTTTTTAGCCCATTCTCAGGTTACCGGACACACATGTTCGATGCAGTCACATGTACTCGATACTGTCACATTGGAGCTACCGACGGATCGATCGTCACCACTACATGGAATTCCTACTGTCCGTCCGCAGGAAGTACTGAGTAGTGGACACACATACATATTTACAGGGGCCACTGCGACTATATGGAATTCCCACTGTCCGGTGCGTCCTGCTCATGTTACAGTGCCGGTGTTTGCGCGTCTTCACTCACGCGTGAGCTGCTGCTCTGCATAACTTGATAATATTTGCGAGTGTGCCAACGTAATTAATAGTAATACTGAGCCAGTACATTAATGTATGTATCCACCTTTCCCCGCGTGCGCGCGCGCGCATTGGTGTGTACGCGCGCGCACTGGCGGGAACGGGTTAACGATCGTTTATCACTCTCTTCTCGCCTCTCTGATTCAATTTCCGTCCGATTTCTGATGCTGTTCGATCTCCTTTCTTTCGCTCACTAACCAAGCACAGTCGTCCATGACTCGCCCATGAAGATTGAGCAGGCAAAAATGTCCCTACTGAGCAGTTGTTACAGCTGAGGGGAGCTTTTCCGAGCCTCACACTGCATGACTGGAGGGCTCCAAAGTGTTGACCAGGTCGGTGAGTTTTGGCAGGAGATCAGAGGAAAGGGAAAAATCTGGAGCTCTCACCAGAAAAAAAAACCCTCTTTTTTTGCTCCCTTCTCCTTCGACCCTAAGTGCTAATGTCAGGAAAGCGTGGAAAAAAGTTCGCTGGCACGCAAAAGATCTCGGTTTGCTTTACCCCAAGACATTTTGGTTGCTTATTGAAAACGTGGTTTGAGTGGCAGCACTTTTTGCAGGCACAACGACTGTGATACGAGGACTCTTTCGAAGAGAAATTTGTTTATTGTCGACATGGATAAATACACGCAGTTAATAGTGAACAGTGCAGCGCTCAGTTGGTCAGTGTCTTCTTCTGTTCTTCCTCACGCACAGCTAATGTTAGGTTCACAAGGGTTTTTTGGTTTTCTGAATGAATCTTTCTGTGAATGTTTTCATTGTCCGTGTAGGAAAAAGGATCCGCGCACTGGACTTTTCTTCTCCTCTCTCCATGCCAGAACTTTTTTTTTACTCGTTTCTTGGCCCCTCTTAATTCAGTTCCGCCCTTTCTTTGTCCTCCCTCAACAGAAGCTTTTCTTCTTAGTCATTTAGCGAGAGGGGGAGGATTTTCCACCAGAGAAAAGTCATCAAAGAGAATTCGCAATTTGTATGCAGAGCAGACGGAGCAACATTTAACACGACAACACCTCGGAGGATTTCTCCTTTGGCAGCCCGGAGTCATTTGCATTTGGAAGAAGAAGCAGAGAGAAAAACTCAAAGGCGACGCCAGATCCTCCACATGTGCACGCATGATTGTGCTGTTGCGGGCCCCGTATGATGGATGAAAACCACACACGCGCCAGCGTCCCACTTTTCCTTCTCCTTCTGCTCTCACGCGTAATACGACGCCGCGGGCACGTAGGTGTCGGCCCTGCTGGGCCTGGCGTACTCTTGACCGTTGACTGTGTAGTACGAGGGAGGCGGGGGCGGCGTCTGATGGTCGAGCCTGCAGTCGACGCCGACGTTGTTCTGTCTCTTGCTGCTCTTCTTCTTCTTCATCGACCCGTAGTTGCTGGTCTTGGGGAAGCAGAGGTCATGGTACGAGACCTTCTTCTTCTGCTGCCCAGACGTGTTGAGGTCGTCCGGCGTGGAGCTGCGGGAGTCGTTCAAGGGAGCTGGAGAGGCGGACGACGACGGCATCAAATGGGGGCGCAGACTCTCCTGCAACAACCATTGTAGGCATCACAATGCTGGCACTACTGGCGCACAATAGCACAGGTAGAAAGTGTATTTAGCAGCCACTGCTGTGGTGCACGGCAAAACGTGAAACTTCACACTTCAGTAAAATAAAGAACTACGCGGTGAGCATAAATCTACACTATTTGGTCGAGACACATGACTAATGAAGGAACAGTAGCGTGGTGGAAAGGACGAATTCGTGTTGCAGAATTCTCACAAACGAAGCCAGCACATGCAAGTAAGAGCACGAAGGAAGGGGGAAAAAGCATGCAATTGTACGAAAAATAGGGCTAAGCCACCTCTACCACAAATTGCAGCTAGAACACCCGTTACCTGGAGCCGTGGACGTCCTGATCCCCGCAAGCAAAGAGAGAATATGCGTTCGCGCGCCTCTTAGAAAGGCTCCTCCACCTCATATTAGTTTCCAGACATATTTTGTTTTGTACAAGGGTTAAGAAGAGTATAGTAGTGGTAGGTAGGAACTTGGCCAAGATGTGCCCAGCAGCACCGAGATCTCAGACGAAGGATTCTGGAGGCGGGTGTTGTCTCACCTTGGAGTCATTGAACACAGAATCGTGCACAAACTGATGCTGCTGCTGGCCGCCGAATTTGCCGCCGCCGTAGAGCGCGTCCGGCGGGATGGCCGCCACCGCCGCGGCGGCCATGGACGCCACCTTGTCTGTGGGGTAACCGCTCATATTGCTACTGTGAGTCGATTCCACGTCAGTGCGATCGCTGCAAAAGTATAATCAAGGTAACACCAGCCTCCTCACTGCACAAGTCAGTACTCAGTAGGAGTGGGTTGCATTTGGTACCACGTACGCACGTAGCGCAGTATATATGAATATATTCATATATATATATGTATATATACTTGTGGCTACTGTATAAAGGGACTGTGCTCGGTCTCGAACGATTTGGGGAGGTTGTGGTTGCAGGGCAAAAGCATCTGTACAAAAAGCTCCTTTCTGAGATTGTCAGAGAAAAAATGCAACAAGAGCTAAAGGACGAAAACAATCATGCAGCAAGTGGGAGTCTCATTGCGCTTACCTCTCGATGTCTGCAGGCTTGAAGCCCTTCTTTGGTTCTGTCTTATCCTCGGCGCAGCAGCAGCTGCTCGACTTGCAGCAGTAGATCAGGATGAGAATCAGCAACAACAAAGTCAGGATTGCTCCAACACCCACAGCAATCAATGACTCTTGGGAGACGTGGTCTACAGAAGAAGAAAGAAAGTTGTGAGTGCGTAACTTTTCCGAGCTCCCTTGACTATAGTCACTCACCTCTGACAACTAGGTAGACTGTGTGAGTATCAGTGCCATGGTCGTTGGATAAGCTGAGCTGATACCCGTGGCTGTCGTCTGCATGAGCACCATTGATTTTCAGTGCTGAAATGTAGCAGTCTTCGAGCTCACTCTTGCGCACCATTTCGGCAAAGAATCTTCCGTGTTGGATGCCCGACGACAGGATGACGTTGTGGCCAGCGCCCGAGCCCTGGTCGCCGAGGTGCCACGTCTGCTTGGGCAGAGGGTCGGAGCAGAAGAACACCTCGAGTCTGGCATCCTCTCCGTCGCGGACGGTCACTTCCTGGCGCGTGGTGACGGAGCCGACATGACTGCGCCGGCGCAGCGGAGAACGCGCCGCTATCACTTGCGGCGCGCCGTTCACTTCCAGCACGATCGGTTCTGATTGAACCGAGCGCTCTTCGCCGTTGATGGTGTTGGCGGCTTTGCAGACGAACTCTCCCTGGTGGTCGTAGGTCACGTTGGGAATGATCAGCGTCTTCTCGTTGCCCCTGATAGACACCTCTTCATTCCGGCGCTTTTGCAGCCACTGGTACCTGGGCGCCGGGTTTCCTTCAGCCTCGCATGTCAGGATCGTGCGATTCCAAATCTTGGCCACCACGACCTTGGAGGGGCCCACGTCCAAAATTGAGGGACCAACTGCATGGGGGAAAAAATTGGAAAAAATTACCCGTTGAAGGACGTCTTACCCCAAATTTTACGCTGTTACTCACATTTAACATCGAGTTCCACGAACTTGGCCTTGCTCATCCCCAAGTTATTCTCAGCAGTGCAGCTGTAAATCCCGGCCGTGTGCCTCGTGACAGGGCTGAAGTTGATCTCCGGGTCGGGGCTGAAGATTCCCGCTAGTCCCTTTTTGCGCCAGAGGACCGTGGCCGGCGGGTTCGCGTCGCTCACGCAGCGAAGACTCGCCGGGTCCTTCTCTTCCTCGAGGTAATCGATGCGCGAAGTCTCGATCCGTACGCTCGGAGGGTCTTAGAGAAGAGACAAGAAAAGGTAAAAGTGAGTTATGTCACTTGCATGTAGCACCTTCGTACGCGTGTCTAATGTAAGTATCGAAACGTGATGGCAAAGAAAGTTACTAAGGTTATGTAGTCTACGTGGGGAAAATGAACAGTGAACATGTTGGGCCTCTCTTTTTACTTCTTTTTTCTAGCTACTCCAGCTGGTCAGAGACCCGTTGACCAAGAGCTCTATTATTGATCTTGGCCGTAGCTGTATATGCACTGCGGGCTTCATTGGTAGGCTGGCTTACTTAATGAGAGGCAGGGGTCGAAGACAAACTGAGGTACTCACAGTGAATGGTCAGCGTCGTCTTGGCCGTCAGGGGCGCCTTCAGCGCCGGATGCTCCGCGGCGCAGGTGACGACTGCGCCGTTGTCCGCCTTGCTGACGGGCAGCGTCAGCCTGGACACCGAACGCCATGTGCGCTTCTGGCGGATGTTCTCCTGGATGTGACCGGCGGAAAGTTCCTGATCCCTGGCGAACCAGCGCACCCTTGAGGCCGGGTTCCCGCCTTCCACGACGCACTCGAGCTCGACGTCCTCACCGGCGGAGGCCGCGGTCTGGTTGACGCCGTCAGCGCCAATCCGACGGAGCTGAATGGAATCAGGACTTTCTGCAGACAGAAAGAGCACAAAATTAGTGTCATCAAACCAAAAGTGTTTTCGTAGGTGTCGGCAAAGTTGAGCGATTGTTAAGTACGTGCCAAGTAGAAGAGTGTCAATTGGGAGTAAATAAAAAAGGGAGTGCAATTTGTGCCAAGCACCCTAAGCAGCAATAGAAAAAGACTTTTTCTTCAAAGTTTTAGCCAACTACTTTCATTGTGTAGAAGTACAGCACTATAGCTCTTGCTATTGCATTAGCTAAAAGACAGTGCGAACTCTTACGTCTGACGACGAGTTGAGCGCCCTCCGAGATAAGTGAATCTCCGAGTTTGTAGCTGGTGGGCGGGACCTGACACTGCCACACGCCGTCGTCGTACTCCAGCTCGGCGTTGAGCACTCTGAACGAGCAGTCGCCGGCCTCGGGCGATCCCACCCATTGGTACTTGATGGGATCGGGATCCACGGGTTTCCCGTCCTTCTCCCACCTGCACTTCCCGCTGATGTCGGAGACGACGCAGGCCAGCGTCACCTCCTCGCCGGGGTTCACCTCCTGGTAGCGCGGCTGCTGCACCCACGTCTGCAAGGCCATGCACGAGCGCGGAGCAGCGGACAGCGCCAAGGCGATGGACAAGACCACGGCGGACGTCATTTTTGTCTCTCCGGACCTTTCTTTTGCCTCGTTGTTACTGTTGTTGTTGTTCCTCCACACTTTACAGAGTCAAGAAGTCACCATAACAGAACTGGGCACGAGTAGATTTGTTTCACTCTCATCAAGCACACAAATTCATAGCGAAAAATGAGAATCTCCTCACCGTTTGAGAACTTAATGACGACTGAGGCGGACGCGCGAGCGCCGAGCTCTCAGAGCGCGCCCGTGATTCGCCGGCAGCGCAGCCGACGGATGACGAATCGAACGGCGTTTGGCTCCGCGTCGGGCCGTTGGACAGGATCGCCGTCGACCACGCGGTTGGTCTTGACCCCACAAGACCGCGTGTGGTCCGGTTGTTCAAAGGGGGCGATGAAGGGTTGAAAAACCACCCACCCACCCGACCGACCGACAGACCGACAGACCGACCGACAGCGATGGCTTCATCAAGATCTCGGGGGAGTCCATGATTGTTTACCTACAGATCGAATATTCCACATTCCAGCCATCATGTTGTTTGGGCTGCTTGGTTAGTGCCACTACTGCCAAAAGGTGGAGTAAATTAAAACGACGGCAGTTCATGTCTGGTTGGAAAACACGACAACAAAGCATGCACAGAGATGAGATCTTGATCGTTCTGTACGTTCTGGACGAGAAACAAAAGAGATAATTTGCGTCTAATCAGCAGAAATATTTCAACAGACAGAGCAAAAAGGCATCTTTTGCTTGCAAGATGTTGTCAAGTTCTGCTGCTCATCTCTCGAGTGAGTTAGTTGTGCAAGCAACAAACTCACCCGCTCAAAAAGCTGACGGTTTTCACTGCGTGGATGGAGCCAAGTCAGAATAAACGACAAAAAGAAGGAAAAAGTTCCACCAGCTTAAATATTCGCACCGTCACCAGCCCTTTTTTTGCCAATTCGTTGGATCGTCGTAATTTTGCTAATGATCGCTTAGGCTGTCTTTTTGCTCCTTCCCCTCTCTCTCAACCCTTTCATGGCCGGAAACAACGTATGCGCACATATTGCACAAAGAATGTGAAGCTTACACAGAGTCGAGGCTCTTCAAGTGCGCCGTGACCTCGAGGAAGGATTGTTCTGTTACCCCTGTGAGGATGTTCGATGGCGACGTTGGCGGCCGTGGCGACGTTGGCGGCGCTGGCGACGGCAGAGATCGTGTGAAAAATGGTCGCTGAGCTGCTAATGAGCGCTTCTTCTCAAGGACCTTTTCACCCTGTTGTGCCACAATGAGTTATTATCTTCCGCACAGTTGAGAGCTGAGGGGGGAAGACGATAAAAAGACCGCGCTGACGAAAAAAGGGAGAGTCCGTAAGACCTAATTTGGACATGCACTTATGCCTAGGGCATGACAGGCCTACGTTGCAGGCCCTGAAAAGAGACACCACGCGTTATAGAGATAGCGTTGCTGTCTCCGTCTCATTCACTGGTTTTTTCCGCCCCGAGAGAAACCCAAAACCTTCTTCACTCTTCACCTCTGAAGAAAAATGGGGATTGAGAGAGGAAACCCAGGCAGGCTATGACCTCCTCCCCCTCCTCGTCTTCCCCCCATTTTTGTGGGATTATCCTCCATTGGAAATCCGTCTTTTAGGGAGCTTAATCTGCCAACTTGTTGACGGAGTCACGGAGCTGAGGATGGATGGCAATCTTGCTCGTACCTGGGGACGACCGCCTGGGCTGTGGCAAACATCATGTATGCGTTGAACATGTGTTGTCAACAAGCGGCAGACGCCACTTATTTGATAAGAAACTCGACCTTTGGAACTTCTCTTGAAGCTTAGTCTTTAGGTGTGTTGTCAGTTATGACGTGATCGTCATTCGTTGTTGGAGTTGCTACTCTATTACTTTTCAGTGACAATGAATATTGCCTTGAAGGACGCTGGGCCTTAAATACTTCAGCACTTTTCTTCATGGCTGGAGATTCTTATACTCTGCTTTAGCATCAGTGAAAGCGTTTTGCAGTGACAAAGGCCCCACCGTGCTCACTTCCAAGCTGCTGCGATAAGTAAACCTGCTAAAGATCAGGCACTCTCTCTTCAACCTCTTAGTGCTCTCTCGCCACTTTAGTTCGTCGGCCAAGGACAGTGTGGCCACCCCCAACACCATGGGGAGGTTCCTGGGACTCGGTCGGTGGCCACCTGTTGACAAGTCGTCGTGAGTGTAGACTTCACCTCTACTTGTCGCTGGCAACTGTGCTCTCCCGCTGTCCTGGCGGCGACCTCATTGTCCAGACCCTGAACTTCCTGAACCTTAGATCATAGAATGAGCGATCACATGATCCTAGGGTACTGAGCAGGTGATGGGATCTGTTTCTGTCCGATTCTCGTGCTTTGAGGCTTCAAACTATGACTGTAAGACCTTCAAAAACAGAGTACATCATTGTGCACTTTCGTGAGTATTCATATTCATAGGGCACTATGGTTCCTTACTAGAGTGAACTCCCGTCAATGTAGCGTCGGCGAATAAAGCAATCTTTTATAGAGAAAAATTTGCCAGAACCGATTTTGTACTGCATAAAATCCTTAATAGAATGATCTAGCCAGGTTACGAATTTCAAAATATGGCTCATACCAATATTTAAAATGCAATGTGTGGGCTTGAGAAATGCTAGAAGTCCTGAAAAATTGATGTTGCAAAGTTCCCATGGGAAGTCCACATGTTTTTAAATGGCTCTATGAAACGGTCAACAACTGAGAAGTACTTTCCCAAAGAGTGAAAGTGGATTTCAGTCTCTACGTGTGCTTTTTGGAACGCTTCGCTTATCAAGGCAAAATTTTGACCGCCTGAAGCTGCTTTGCTAACGGTTGACTGCATTACGAGACCTGCATAGAAGGGTGTCCCTACTTATCTTTTAAAATCTGAGGTATTAGATGGCACAGGGACGAAAACAAGAATGCGTGCGACAAAAAGTGTCACTGTACGCGGGCAAAATTTACTTTATGTAGATCTGAGATCATTCCGGACTTTTGAGGATCGTCACCATACGCAAAGCGTAGATTCTTTCAATCTGCCGACCCCTGATTATCCGCCACCCCCAATGCCTTAGGCAGAAAACCCCGTCCACCTGTCAATTGCTTCTCCACAACTCAATTCCGAAGTCAAGGTGTCATCATCCTCAATGTCGGTGTTATTCTTGTCATTTGACCGATCAGCGCTCTCATCAACGCACGTAGGTTTATATGAAACTGATCAGCTACTCTGCTCATGTGTCCAGTCCAGAATCATCTCCAATAATCCACCTGCATCGCTGCTACTATACCCTGAAAGCAATGGTCGAATTTAGGTGTCAAGTATTATATTTATATCAATAAAATCTGTCTCTCAGAAAGGATACCAACATTAGCAGCAGTGAAATCTGCAAATAGCAATGACTTCTCTGCGTGGTAAGGTCCATTCCTTTGGCCAAAAATTTCGACCGATATATTAAGGCTGCCAAATTTTGTTGTCGCTGTCTATCTGACATGTTTCCAGATGCCCGCACTTTGACTGTCCCTTGCTCTAGTCACGAGAATTCCTCCTCTTTGAAGTCTCCTTGACTTGCTACATACATAAGCAGCTGGAAGAATCTTGCAACATCCCCAATGCTTCTCTCCCAGCTCAATGCTGGAACCTGGTTGCACGATCCGTCACCTCTTTATCCGCCACAGTTACATGAAGTTCATCGTTGCCACCCCCACCTCGGTCAGTTCCCCTTCCAGTCCGGTCGACATCCTCGTCATCCAGGCAGGAAGCGCCCACCGGCCCCGCCATCACCGTCACGTCTCCAATATGACAATCCCGCCGACCGACGTCGGTGGCAGCACATACCGCCCCCATCTCAAGAAATGCCTTCGCATTCGTGTACACCCTGTGGGTAAGAATGGGCATCCGTTAACAAGTTGAAAAATAATGGCTCAATGAGCATCAGCAACGTGTGCGCGCTTTGGGCCGGCCCAAACAAGATTCAGTTAGAGCTTCTGCTCGTTCGAATACGAACCTTCGATAAGGTGAGGAACTCCGATATACGTACCACGTATGTAATAGTCATTCCTAGCTTTACTGTATCGGAGGTTGGCTGCACTGACTAGGGTAACTCGGGTAACTCGGATATCTCTACCTTCGATTAATCCGAATTTCGAACACGACGTCCTCACTGAAGGCGATAGCGTCTTAGAAGGTTTCGAATTCAGAATGGATCGCAGTGAGGAACACGAAGGTGACGTTCTAAACCCCTCATTGTCTTCCATCGGAGCCCGAGGTGGGACAACTTCGGTCAGCAGGAGGTTCCACCTGATGAGGTCGTGCCTTTTTGGACGTTGCCATGGGGCCGTAGGAAGCGATCCATCAGCTCTGCAGCATTACGTCTGCTAATGCTCAGGCTTCGTTTAAAAATATTTATTCATGTTCAAAATGCTCACGTACATTTCACTTTTTAGAATACATTCCAACCTTTTGATTTGAGAAGAAATCTGAATCGTTTCCCGCTGGCTGCCAGTCTGCAAAGAGTAATTGAGCGTGTTGTGTAAGAAAAAACAGCTAACGGTAAAACCTATGTGTATTTACCGTATTTAAGACAATACAAGTACAAAGCGTGACCGGAGGCATTGCCGGGATTATTCAGGAGGCGATGCTGTGTGCATCCATTACCAGAATCCAAGATCACTTAAGATTTTCTTGTCCTGATTTTGCGGCCCTCTCAAGCAACATGTTGACGTCTGGGTCCACTTCCATAGAGGCTTTCCGGGGAACATCGTGGGTAGCATGCTACGATGCGAGTTCTGGCACTTCCTCCGCGACGTCCTTGGTTGGTGATTGGTATTCCATGCATGGGTATGAGTGAGTGGCAACCTACGTATCCACCAGGCTCTTTGCTCGGCTCCTCGATATCCCAAGTGGTGTGGTGACCGCTCAGATCGTCACGGACCCAATATGGACCCCAGATCACGGATCCAGCAGTAAAGCCACGTCAAGAAGGCAAAGTGGATTGCGAGACCACCTCACCCTTGTCCGATGTAGTAGGAGCTCAATAAGCATTTGATGAAGTTTTTGCATTATACAATAATATAATGCTGGGCCAAAAAGGGGGGATCATGGCTGCATTATGATTTATAAGTGGCCCCATTTAATTGTTGCTGTTGCCTTACTCCTCCGACACGACTCAGCTGTGAAGTGCTCCCCGTTGCTCTTCTGAGAAGTCTTTATCCTCCATGCTCGGCCAAACCACTGGATGGATCTGGACAAAATTTGGCACGATGCTGTCTTGCGGTTCTCTGGAAACGGCGCTCTGGGACGACGCCAATTTCCTCTCCAGACTTCTTGTCGTCGTCTCGTGGTGAGAGAATCCAGTGCCCTGATCGACCGCAGAGAAGTTGGGTGAAATCGATCCCGATTCCTCATACTTCCAATGAGAAAAGTTGTCTTGTTCCTCCAAGAGGCCGTCTTCGTCCTCAGTGATGTCGCCGGGCCAGGCAATTTCCTCGTCTCCGTGCTGCCGGAGTGGAGTTTCGTTGTCCGCTTTCAAGGTGACGAAGCGGTGTAACCCTGAGGAGGACTCGAAGTCACCGGGAGTCAGAACACAAGCCTCTAGCTTATCTGGACGCAGAGGAGGCTGCTGTTTTGACACTGCTGGTCGGGTCACGGTGATGCTCAATTCGGAGGCGAGATCGCCAGTCAGGAACCGCTTGAGCTCAACCGGGTGCTCCCAGATCCGTGTTCTCCTGCTCTTCTCTTCGGCGTTTGCTGCGAGGATGGTAGAGGGAGACGAGATCTCCGGTTGGCAAAAGACCAGGGGATCCACCTCGACGACGTGGTCATCTTCACTATCCACTTGGATCAGATCGTTGAGCTCTTCTTTCACGTCAATCGAGGCAGAGGAGTTCATGATCGACCTTTTGCCTTCGTCTGCGTCCAGCATCCTGGGGAGGAGCGCAATCTCCAAGGTGAAGATCCTTTGGAAAGGACTAAGATGTTCTTCTTGTTGGTAAACAAGGCAGCAATTGTTCCAATGTCAAGCCAGCGGAAATTGTGGAAGCGGCCTAACGCAACCTCGATATACCCACCGTTTGTAGTGCTGAAGCTGCTGCGTACCCACGATCTCATTCATGTCGAACAAGTGAGTAGGATTAGCAGAGCGTAACGCGGATCCACGGGTGACTTTGACGCTGGCAACATTGATCGCTTTCAGCGTCTGATCCTTGTGCTCTCCGTCTCCGTTTACCAAGTGCTGCGGTCGATTTGTGTGGGTTTCTTAACATAGCGAAAGTTAAACAACAAAGGTCCCGCGATCCTTATATCCGTTTTCTGAGTACCAATGGCTGTGCATGATTTTCCAAAACTACAGCTAAAGGAGAGCGCATAAATGTGTCTCGATGGCCAGCCAGAGTTTCCTCCTCTTTTGCACACCGCGTTTGGCATTTCCGGAAATCATCAAGGAGGCTGCGGCGCTGGCGCACTGGCAGGCGCCGGCGTTGGCGCCGGCGTTGGCGCCAGCGCCGGGAGTGACGAAGTCGAACCGTTGTCCGTTGTTGTTGTGTCTGCCGGAGCACGTAGCAATGATGTTCTTCCGGCAAAAGTCAAGCCGAGGACAGCGGAGCCAGTTGTTGGTCGTGTGAGCTTGCAACAAGCAAAACAACCTGCAGGTAGAGAGAGATCCTTAATCTTTCCGCCTTCCCGTTGTATGGGGAAGCAATGACCTCTCCTTTGCCCGCTCTTTTTTGGCTCACCGGCGTCTTCCTCCCCCTTCCACTCCTCGTTCCCCGTGTTAATGAACTCTTTCTTTTCGGTAGGAAAAATTCGGTTCTCAGGTTGTCGAGGGAGTTGCTACGATGCACGGCAGTTTGCAGGTCTCAACGGTCTTTCTTGCAAAAAAGGAATAAAAAATAGGCTTGGGTCTGTACCTGTCTACTTTGAGAAGACGCTACTTTTGTCTCCTGACACAGTGAACGGACGGACGATCGTACTATGCTTTTACCACCCCACTTTTTCTGCCCTTGAACCCCTACGCTTGTCCGTTTTTCAGGGTCCCCGCTCACCGTTAGATCAACGCCTGATCCTGACCTTCAAGTCAGTTAACGTTTCTTCCACGGTCGTCGGCGGTTTTTTTCGACGTTGCCTTGTCTGAATTTCGGCGGGAGCTGCGCTTGCAACGGCAACAAAGTCGTCGGTCACCTAATGGTGGAACAGCAGGAGGGTGCCATTCTCTTCCAGAGCGCTGCCCCTCCACAGTCGAGCCTCATTGTCTTCGCCTCGAACCGTATTGACGCATCCAATGCACTCAACTGCTTGCACTTTGCTTGCCTTCCTTCCCACCCTCCTTTGTCTTTGTCCCCGTGGACGTGATGAGCGTGAACACCGCAGTTCGCTCTCCAGATATGGATCTGGAAGAAAAAAAACTGTGGTTGTAGTTGGTAAAACGCTGCTGTATCTAATTCCGATTGTACTGGCGGCATTGGGTGTAATGAACTCTGAGCCTGCCCCTTCATACCTTGAGAAGAAAAGGCGCGGCCGTGAAAAAAAAAAAAAAAGCGCGCACAGCACAGAGTCATCCCCAAAGAAGTGTTGTTGCCTCTTGGTTGCCCCCAACGGCCACAGTGAAGCCGTTATCCCAGGAAATGGAGCATGTACGATTACCTTATGTACATGTACGAGTCTTCAAAGAAGCGCGCAGTTGCTTCAATGCAAAATTGCCGTCCATCGGATTACGAGAACTTCGTGATGCAAAAATTCTTGCTCTGTCAATGTAAGAAAAAAGAAAGAAAAAATCGTTCAAAATATGAGGGGCTCGGTTGCATTACACTGCAGGGTGGAGGGAGGATTTTCAAAGAGAAGATTTCACAGTACTCCACACGCACGCGCGCGCGCGCACACGCACAATGCATGAGGATAAGTCTTGGAGAAAGTGGATTCTCACATCTCCCTCCACTACATACGTGCAAGAGCCTTGCTTGCATGCGCCGGCAGGAGGTGCACAAATGACCTCTCTCTGCCTCGCATGCGAGTGTCTAATGCATAAGAGCATGCACGGTCTCAGGGCAGGAAATGTGCGCAAGCAAGGAACAGCACCTGCATCGTGAAGAAGGAGGAGAATAGGGACGGTGTCGTGGACGTGGACGCACGAGCAGCGAGATTGTAAGGCCGCTGTGGCCAATGCTCGTTGTCCCCGACCTAAACCGCCAGTGCCTACTCACAATTGTACACGTACAAGTACGTTCTTATGCGAGACAGAGTCACATTCTTGACGTCGTAGGCAACGGAGGCGTTGCCGAAGAAGATGATGATGATGGCATTTCCGAAGCCCAAGATCAAGGTGAGTTTTTTGTGCCGCTGCTGCTTGCTGCTCCCCAACACCCGGCGAAGATTCTTTGAATAGCTCAAACAGATACACACATGTACTATGTGCTGAAGAAGTCGTTCAATTCTGCCCTGGACGTCGGACGTTGCTGGCTTCATCCCCATGCACAAAAATCTGCGAGCTCTCCAAGGTAGTGTTTTTTGCTCTTTTTAACGGCTTCCACTCTTGCATGAGAGGAGGAGGGACACGGTGGCGTTGTACTTCATGCATCACCCACAGTGTTGCCGCTGTAGTTAGTGCTACAGCACAGTATATTCCCGGTACAGTACAGCCACTTGGAGCCACCTTCATCCGCTCTATGAACCACTAAGCGACCACGGAGCAGGTGTGCGGGGAGAAATCAACAACTGCAGCAACATCATGGAGGAAGTGGACGCTGCCAAGAGCTTTGCGTGACTCATTCCCCAGCCCGAGATTAGAGAGCAGCGAATCGACCCGAACTTTATAAGACTTGAAGCACTTTTTTGGCGGGAGGATCTGCGGAGGATGCACGCAATGAGGATGAAGTTGAAGGTGATGGCGGCAGCGACCATGAAAGAGATGAACCACGAAGGTCGCAGCCGCATAAAACCACAAATTGTGTATACGCCATGTTGTGTGTAGTACGTAAGCAGAACAGTTACATTTCCATGACACTCGAGCCAACCATCGCTCCAACCCCCTCGATACTCAAGTGCATCTCTGTGTGTCGTGACGAGTGTGCCTCCACTTTCTAGAGAGCAGCAACTGCAGACTTGGAAGAGGCGAATGCGCTTGATTCCAGGAAAATGCTGAGTGTACCGAAATGCACCCAATGATGCCTTGGTCGGTGTCGTCCCACTGCACTACACTGGACTGTGCTGGATTGGGCTGTAGGCAACTGTGTATGAGTCACAGTGCATAACTATACAGTATGAGCCAATAGGTATACTTGCATAGAGCGGAGATTCTGCTCTCTTGAACACCCACTGGGCCAGGTAAGAAGGCTTCTTGCATCATCGCTGGCGCGTTTTTTTTGCCGCAGGAGGAAATTCTCGTGAAATCGGGAGGGCGCGCGCGCTCTCTCCTCGCTCCTCCAAAAGAAGGCGGCAATTTTGTTTCCAGTCCTTTTCGTGCTCTCGTCGTGGACTCTGAACTCTTCTTCACCATGTGCTGCCAAGACTCAAAGCCGATCTTCAAGGGTGTCCTGGTGTCGTCCACCATAGTGGTTGCCCTGCTCGCCGTCATCTCTTCCACAGAGGCTCTCACTGTGGAGAAGAGCAACAGCGAGCAGGACGATGACGACGATGACGACGAGGATTATTGTGTCTATCTGGATGGCAGTCAGGAGCTGGACTGCGTCTGTCCGTCTATGGTCCACTCGGACTCCTCGCCTCTGTCCATCACAAACTTGATCGACAACTACGTCAATTCCAATGCTCTCAGTATCAAGATCCATTCCTGTCCCGGAGATCTGAAGCTCAGGCTGGACCTGGGGACACTTCTTCTCCGACCCTTGTACAGAATCCGTCTGGAGGACATCAATGGCTCAGTCCACATCGAGGGTGCAACTTTATTGAAAGGTGACAACGTCAACCTTTGGATCAGGAACGTCCACGGCGAGGCCGAGTTCTCCGGCGGCATCAACTGCATCGACCGCGGCTGCCACAATGACACTTCGCTGGGCCTCGAATTCGAGGACGTGACCGATGTCCGCCTCAGAGATGTGGCCGCCGGGACAGTCGGAACCCCCTCGGGGCTCAGGGTCAAGGTGCGCAACGCAGACAGCCTCACAGTCATAGACTCGTTGTTCAGGTGATTCGGCTGCCACAGATAAACTAGACGCTCGTTGTCACACAAGTACAGCAAGCTGACAGACCTGAATGACTCCTCTCCGAGCGTTAGGCACGTGCCATTGTACTGCGTATGTACGTACGTGTACACGCTCACCCACCCACCCACACACACACACACACACACACACGTTTGACATTGACTCTGTAGCGGTAGAATGCACATATCTTAGAGGCAACATATTTGCATCCTTTTTTCCTTCCAAGGTTGCTTCCTCGCCAACGGAAAAAGTTGCTAGGATATGCCACTTCAAGGACAATTCGTGTTTCTGAACATTAATGCATGTGTTTCTCCGCAGGTCGCTGCCTCGTGACTCCATTGAGGTGTTCAACGTGTCCTCAGTCTTCTTCGGCCACAGCGAGATGCCCAATGCCAGCGCTGGCGCTGTCTTATTAAACTTGGTGACCAATGTCACCGTCAAAGATTCCATTATGCGCAGAGCCTCCGTAGAGATGTTAGACGCCAAGAATAGAACCTCCGTCCTGTGGATGTGCACAGTCGATCCTGATCAGGGATACTCGGCTGGTCCGGACTGTGCGCCGGGCAGAAGAAAGACTTTCTCCGAGCCAGACTCCTCGGCGGCCATCGTGATGGCCGTGATTTCGGCCGTGCTGCTGTTGGCCGCAGTGACCGTTCTGGCCATCATGCACAAGAACGGCAGACTTGAACAATATCTTTGAATTGATTGATATTTAAGACTAAATTCTGGATAACTAAGATGCATCGCGGTGCATCCGGTGTCTCTTCACATCCGCGCCAAGACTTTGCTGATGTAGTGGATAAATGTGTGCCGAAAGATGGTTGTGACTATTGTATGCAGGTCAAGTTCGTGATGATACCATTGCAAGAATGAATGACAATGATTTTTGACGCTCGAATGGATGACGTACGAGTATGTGAGAGGTTGGGTTGTCTGCATTTCTGAATATTCCTATGAACAGCCCTTTTTTGTCTCTGTCTGACGAAAGCAAAACAAAAACAAAAGAAATACAAGTGATAGTTCAAAAACTTTGTTGCGCGTCCGGTTCATTCGTTGATCATGTCATCGCCGATCTTGACAGTTCTTTGGGGCCGCCATTACCGCCGAGCAATGCTCAACTTGTCCAGATTCAGCGCCAATGTCTTGGCTTCACGCAATACGCACTGGGCGGGTTGGAGGCCGCCACCGGCTCCTCCTCCGGGCGCGTATCGGGGAAGCAGCCAATTTTTCTTGAATCCCGGAGAGTACAGAGCCTGGCGCAGGACAATCTTGGTGAGCATGTAGAGATGGAAGAGATTGTTAGAGCTGTGTCGGAGCATTCTCCGTAGAATTCCAATTTACTACTCCGCCACTTGAGTACCTCGGACGGTCGGGAATATCCCAGAGGTGCCAGGAACAACAACAACAGCAGCAGCAGCAGCAGCAGCAGCAGCAGCAGCAACGACAACGACAAGGAGGGGGAGGAGAGAGAAGACCGCGACAAGGAGCAAGGAGATAACAGGAACAGAGAGAGGATGCTGACCTTGGTAACGACAATGCGGTTTACACCAAGTATTTTTCGACATTCACACGGGAAGTTTGTGTTCCAGTTCAAGACTGTTGTGGGCTTTTTGCTAGTCCCCGTTGTGGTGCTCTCGCTGATTACGAGCCCCGGGAGTGGGTCTGGAGGAGAAGGCGGTCAGGGCAAATGGGCAAGTTCAGAATGTGTACTACATTTACGTAGTGCAGGACAAACTAGAACCAAACTTGCCCACAAAGTATAGGTGACTTGGGGCGACTTTTACCACGACATGCTCTTGGCCGGCGAAGTTCAGGAGATTGTGGTGCATGCTGGCGTTAACAGGGCCACCGTCATTCTCAGGCCGGATGCTATTTACAAAGGACAGAGGATCAAGTTTAACATCTTCAGGTGATTTTAGTTCGGCATCACGAGGAACAGCGTCTTCTCACGTATGTCGTGGTCCTCATTCATAGGCTGAACATCCCCAGCACGGAGAACCTGGAGGATCGCATCAGAGAGGCCGAGGCAAAGATCGGTATCCGTCCGGGTGACGGCATCTCCATCAAATACGAGAGAAAGTCAGAGACATTGGTACGACTTGATGCAATGGGGAATAAAAAGGGTAAAAGTGAACTCCTTGCTTGACCAATCGACAATTGCAGGCCTATCTCATTTGGGGAGCTTTCATCTTGGCTGTGTTTGGACTTTTCCTGCTGGGAGGGAGAAATGTCAGATCGTCGCTGACCTCGGCATCGATGAACCCCTTCAAACAACTCACCAAGGCGGACTTCACGCTCATTGACCCAAACATTAAGTAAGAAACTGTGGTACAATCCCTTACCTCGGAAGAAGGATCCAATCTTCTTAGGAAAGGTGGCGGCGTCAAGTTTTCCGATGTCGCTGGGCTGAAAGAAGCAAAGGTGGAGGTCAAGGAGTTCGTGGATTATCTGAAGCAACCGGAAAAGTATAGAGAGTTGGGCGCAAAGCCGCCCAAGGGCGCGATCCTGTTTGGACCTCCTGGATGCGGCAAGACTATGCTTGCCAAGGCGGTGGCGAACGAATCGAATGTGCCATTTCTCTCCATGAATGGGTTGGCAGGGCAGAGACGTGAAAGCTAGAGCTCTACCCTAAGTGTGACGTTTTGCAGGTCCGAGTTCATCGAGATGATTGGCGGTCTTGGCGCAGCTCGTGTGCGTAGCCTCTTCTCCGAGGCCAGGCAGCGAGCGCCGTCTATTGTCTACATCGACGAGATCGACGCCATCGGCAAGCAGAGGACTGGCGTTGCTGGCGCCAGCGGAGGCAGCGGCAGCGCAGGCGAAGCCGAGCAGACACTCAATCAGCTTCTAGTCGAGATGGATGGAATTGCCTCTAAGGTACAACTTTCTTTTTTTTGGAGTAACTCCCACGAAGAGATTTTTTTGCACCCTGTGCGTCGTTAGGAGGGTGTTGTGATGCTCGCCTCTACCAACCGTTCTGACGTGCTCGACCGCGCTCTTCTACGTCCTGGGCGGTTTGACCGTCAAATCGAGATCGACCTCCCCACGCTTCTCGAGCGAAAAGAGATCCTGGAGCAGCATATGAAAGGAGTTATCCTGGAGAGCGAACCCAACATGTTCTCTGAGCGTCTAGCGACGCTGACACCAGGATTCAGCGGTGCGGACTTGGCCAACGTCATCAACGAGGCTGCCCTGCACGCCGCCAGGTAGGAAGCAGACAGAGTGGGTGGGATATGGTGGTATGGGACAAGATTAGGAGAGTACATTTATCTCACTTCCGACGGTCACGTTGTTGATCGTAAATGACTTCTACTATGATTCTTCCTCTTAGACTCAAGGCGGACAAGGTGGGCAAGGCCAATCTGGAGTACGCGATCGAGCGCGTGATCGCCGGCCCCGAGAAGAAGACGTCGGTACTCAACCCCGTGGAGAGGAAAGTTGTCGCCTATCACGAATCGGGTCATGCCATCGTTGGTTGGATGCTGGAGCACACGGACGCACTGTTGAAAGTCACTATTCTGCCCAGGTGAATCGCAGGTTCCAGGTTCCTCCATGTTTCAGACAGAGAATAATTGTTGTTGCTTCCTTTGGCAGGACGAGTGCCGCTCTAGGCTTTGCACAGTACACGCCCGAGGACAAGAAGCTTTATAGCCCCGACGAACTGATGGACAGAATGGCCATGGCCTTGGGAGGCAGGGCCGCCGAGGCCATCACGTTCAACAGGGTGACTACGGGCGCGCAGAACGACTTGCAGAAGGTGTCGAGACGTGTCATGTCAAGAGGTCGGTCCTCTGTCATAGTTCTGTTATAAGACGCTGTGTTCTCCTTTCACAGGTGACCAAGATGGCATACGCACAGATCAGGAACTTCGGCTTCAACGAGAACGTCGGCTTGTTGTCATTCGAAGAGACAGACGCAGCCACGGGAAAGAAGCCCTTCTCAAAGCGGTTGCAGGCGACAATGGATTATGAGGCCAGGCAAGTTCTTCTTCACTGTAACAGAGACGTTACACGCACCTTCATGAATGCAGTTAGTCATGGGGTTGTTCAGTGCTAGGTAGGGATGTTGTCATAGCCAAGCCGATCCTAGCGAGGACTCGGACGCTGAACGGACGTTTCGAAGGCATCTTCAACTGTCGTGTAGAACATGTTTGGTGTACATAGTCGGTGGCAGGGAATGCTGTCCTGACGTATACACTAACGTATCGTCACGGGCTCAGTCACGACCCACATAATGGCCCAGCGCTTCCCATGGAAGTAGGCCACAGTGAGAGTGCTGACGTCATGAATGTAGGCCACAGTGGCAGTGCTGACGCACGGCCTACTGTGCGAGCGATGGACGACAGGACATCGTTCAGACGCAACGCCACTTACTCGGAGTTCTTACTCACTGAGCAAGTTGAAAGTCATCTTCTACGATTAACTCATCATGATCAATGCAGACCTCCGTGAAGAGGTCATTAAAGAAATAGTATGTGTCTCAATATGTGTCCCTCACACACGGAAATCTTTAGTAAAAGGCGAAAGATTTGTGCGTTATGAGTGAAGGACTTGAGTGTTACTTGAAAATTGTTATCCGACAGTATTATCGAAATTCCAGTGCCAAATCATCATTAAAAAACGCAGCGTTTCTGTAGGGATTCCTAGCCTGATCATCCTGAAAAAGGATCGGTTTTAACTTTGAATAATACAAATTGTGATGAGAGACATAAATCATCCCGAAACATTTGCACAAAATTTAGCTGGGGGCAAAAATATATGCGAGTCGTGCATGGCTATTGTGGCGCCATCTTGCGGACGATCATTCTGTGGCACCTTCTTCTTTGGGCTCTGGTAGCTTCTGCTCTGCATCACTAGGTGGAGCCACATCCGCACATGAGCTGCAAACACATATTACGGCGCAATCATAACTGCAAACGTACATTGCGACCCCTTTCTTTAACAAAAATGCTATGGGTTTGTGCTTTGTAACGTTTTGATAACTTGCTGTTGCCGATCCTACTTGCGGGATGACCTAAAGCTCGAAAATATCACTAAGCTTTACTAACTCTCCCAGGTCTTAACATTTGACAGGACGTTGAATCGGCATACTTACCTGGCACAGGGGTTAACCGTGATCACTAAGGCGGTTCCCCCAGGGCGAGGCTCTTCCATTGCACTCCGGTTGGGCTGACCCTTGCGATTACCCCAAATGTGGGTAACTCGGGTGCATAATTTTTGTTAGTGGGAGATCTGCGTTCGCGCTAATCTCCTTACAAGGATCTTATAGTAATGGTGGATGTGTGTATATAGATGCATGTTGGGTTAGGTGTATCTAAGAGTGGTGTAGCGCACTAAGGAGGTTACGCAGAGGATCCTGATTGTGGGAGAATGATGAGCGACGTCAAGAAGACGCATTACAAGAGTTGCTCTTTCTTAGTATTCCCAAGGGATCTTCGGTCCAATGAATGCATAGCGTAAGTGAGGAATGAACTTTGAGCTGATAGTTTGCGATTGCACAATTCGGCGATTCACGATTCATGTAACCATCTGATAAGGGAGTCGCGGTTCATTGAATTAATTCGGATGTATGTGTGGGTTACAATACTAAAGACTGTATAACATGAACTTTGATCGTTTAAGATTCTCTCTCATAAAAATTAGATCAGAGTGACGACCTCTTCTGGGTAATAATATTACCCGCCGTGCTAAATACGCGCTCAGACGCCGCACTAGTAGCGGGGACAATAAGATACTTCTTGTCCACTATGAACAGCGTTGGATAGAGCTCTCTTCCAGTTGTATGCCTAAAGGATTTGCCATTCGGTCCATGCTCGGTTCACCAAGGTACTTGACAACCTCGTGGTCAAGAACTCCCAGTTTTCAACCCAGTTTCTTGAATCGGGGATTGACCATTGCGAGGATCACCCACTGCTTCCACATTCATAAAGTAACGTCCCTGACCTGGACACACTGCATTTGCAAACTTAGGAATATAACTCAGCTGTACCTTAACTTGCCAGAAATCATCGGTATGCTCAAAGCAGAGTTCAGTGGAAACCCAGTCATGCCAGAATATGGTTCTGAATATGATCCTGCTTTGAAACGGATGAATATATGAATGCGTCCTATGAAAATAGCCTTTGTGAGACTGATCCCGATAGTGCGGGTTTGAAGGCTGCTTTCAAAGTTAGACTCGCACAGACTAAACACACCCAACAGTGGCATAATGCTTTGTTCAAGTCGACATTATTCTTGCAACTTGCTCAGACCAAATCGAATAAAGACATGCAACAATTGTCACTTTTAGGGTTAAAATTCTTGGCCTAAAGCTATTTATATGACTACTTCTTCATGTCGCAGGAAGCTGATAGCTGACGCTTACCAGCGAGCGGAATCGCTTCTGCGGGATCACAGCGAGCAGCTCGAGCAGATGTCTTTGGCCTTGCTGCAGCGGGAGACGCTTAACTACGACGACGTCGTCGCCTTGCTGGGCGAGCCGCCGCACAAGAAGAAGAACGTCATCTCCCCGGCCGAGTTCGAGGCGCAGCTCAGGCAGGAGGCGCGCGACGACTGAACAAAAGTGCCACTCACAGTAGCGAGGACAAGAACAGAGACAGACATCGTTTCTCTCTAAGGAGTACATTGATTCTCATCGAGTTGTTTGTTGCACCACTGTTCGCATTCAGCGTCCATGAAGTCCTTGCTGAAGAAAGAACCCGCTTGAAATTGGACCTGTTCCTGGGACAACGGAGGAGTTTTGTCATTTATCTGAAACCTCGCTCAATACCCCAAAAATATACATTTTTTGACGAATCACCTGGAGAAAGCGAACCCACTTTTTTGGTGGAGCCATGGACATTTTTTTAGCATGAGCAATCGTTGAATCTGAGCCACGGTGCTGACTAGCAACTTACGTCAGTAGCAATCAGTGCAGTGCAGCAGGAGAGGACATGGGGAAGTGCAGGACTGCGCTGATCTTGGAGTCACCTCTAAAGAGATGCTCCATAAGCGTTGCTGCAATCTCGGCCAGGTTGCGATGTTTGCCATGACTTCCACATTTGGCTATGCTGGAGGACACTTCCTTGCCCTGTCTATGTGAAGACTATCTATCTATCGCACGCTCTTGCTAAAGCAGTCTGATTTTGGTGAACTTCATGGTAAAGACTATGAAGTTGTTGATGACCCCCTCTGAAAGCTTGGGCCATCTTGTCCTTGGCAGATCAGTGACTGCACCTCAGGCCAGGAGTATCTTCTGGCCATTCACAATTGTTACTCGATTAGGTGCATTTTTCTTGAGTTTGCAGGTGACAAAGCTCGACAAATCTCTGGCCGGCAATTGCTGGAGACGTGACATTCCGTAAGAGTCCTGAGTCAAGTCGGGCTCTGACCCAGGCTTCAGCAGTGGGATTAACGCACAGAGGAACAATGCCGTGGACCTGTGCAAGTGCTGTCACGCGACAAGGCAGCATTTGCAGACTTGGCAGACTTGGTCCGGGCAGTGACTTGGACATGGCGTCCGACGTCAGGGACGTAAAGCCAAGAAGAGGATCTGTCACGGGTGAGCAGCAGCGACCCGCCCCGCCGGGTGATCCCACCTGGCCACGAATTCCTCACTGACCACGTCCAGCAGGGAAAAGATTGGCTTGACACAAAAATATACTAAACTTCTACCCCCTTTATTGGGTATAAAACGCCGAATGTGTGTGTGTGTGTGTGTGTGTGTGACAGACAGACTGACGCACACTCAACACGCGCTCATTAAATCTGCGCGCAAAAGCTGGAAATCGCACGTGGACGGACAAACAGACGGACAAACAGACAGACACTGCATAGCAATGTCAAAATGCTCGCCTCGTGTACTCTTCTGCAATGGTTTTCCCTATACAATCTCTCTCAGCCAATCACAGCTGCCTGGTCTTGGTCACGTGATCGGTGTTCCTCCAAACGTTGCCCAGCGAGACGGGGTAGATGGGGTGGTCGCTCTGCTCTGACAGAGCGTGATGCTGTTGGTAGGTGGCGCCATCTCCAGGAGACCCAGTGTTAGTTAGGTACTTCAACACTGGAACTAAAATCTTGTACTGAACGGCGTACAAATGTGAGCCAGGTAACAGAATTTAGTGACCAGCCCATTGTACTTTACTTCAATAAGTTTGTTGCTTCTTCTTAACTAGGCAGCATCTGAAACTATGGACTCTGATGGCACTGCTGGATGTACCGTCCGTACGACTCTAGTAAGCTCAGTTCGCACAAGTGCACGTTGGGCTTTCTTTCGTATTCCACATTCATAAAATATTAGCATAAGTAACACATTCATGAAAATAGAGTACGGTCGGCCTGTCAATAATTTCTGCTGACTGAAGTGAGTTAGTCAAATGTGCAATAAGTGTGAAAAGAGGGGGCCCCTCTTGCTCTAGGCTACAATGATTAGATTAGGTCAAGTGTGGGATCCTAGTGCAGTAGGAGTGCCTTAGAAAACGTAGTATGCATACTTTCTGTTCTGTGATTCAGATGTGTCGCACCCACGTCAGCATCTTTGGTGAACCATTCACTTACAAAATTTCACTGCATCTGATTGAAATCTCGTCTGGGGAGCACACAAGATGGTTGCGCTACGTTACACAATATTGGTGTCCTCCATAGAGAACAGTAGAAGCTGCATAGAAGAACACCATCTGTTCTAGGGCAAAACGTTCTTATGAGCGGCCTCACCCTGGTCTTTAGAATGAACAACATAAGAGGCACAGTAATGGCATTGTGTACTTGGACCCTGGAGACAAGGCTCATAGAGTCGTTATCCTTTGCCAGTGAAGGATGGTAATATTTTTGCCTTCAATTTTGTTGTCGAAACTCATCTTATTCATGTTTGGATTTTGAATTTCTCAAAGTTATTCTGGTTTCTACTGTTTTTATGCGGTTTGAGATGAAAATCATTCGTGTGAGCGGAGAAATTCACTACATGACGAGTATTTTGATTGTGTTCTTAGAAGCGGATTGTTCTCAAAATCAGTGTTGTTATAAGCAGCTTCGACTGTATTGGATGAGGCTGAAGCCACAAGTGCTGCTTACACTTCCGAGTTCTCCCTCAAGCTTGACTCGACTCTGTTTCAACCTTCTGGAATAGGTTGAGACGCATTCGGCTCGAGTCACTTAAATATTAAGATGTGAAAATGTAGCAATGTAAGGATGATCAAAGACGCAGCACTTTAGTAGATAGCGATATCTGCATTTGTTTCAGTTGTACTTGTATGTAGCGTCCTGTTGAGGACGCTAAATACAAGTACAACTGTTCTGTTGAGAACGCTAAGAAGCTTGAATTCGTTTGAGAACGAAGTTGGCCCCGTCTCCGCTAGAGGGCGCTGCAGAACAACCGGGCGCTAGAAAAAGCACTTCGGTCCCCTTCTAACTGACCCGGTGAGAGAAATGACATTGGCGCCATCTATTGGAGAAAACGTTTGGTCCGCTCAGCTTTTTACCGGATTTTGTTTTGTTTGGATTCGTTGGCGCGGAGTCCCTGCTGATTTTGACTTCGGCGTCAAGATGGCTTCGACGGGAGTCCGCAGGTCCGGCTCTTCCGTCGGTTCCTCCTCCGGCTCTTTCGACTCCATCCGGGTAGCGACGAGGGTTCGTCCACTCATCGCCAAAGAGGTGTCCGCGGGGCTCAGCGAACAGTGGGCGTACGAAGACCGCCGGGTTGGTGACGACTGCTTGGACTTAACCATAGGTGGTCAACTTTTTTCTTTCTCCTCTCTATCAGATCTGGCACAAGAAAGACTCCGACCGGTCATTCGCCTTCGATATGGTGTTTCGGCCCGAAGCGGACAACGCCGACGTCTACTCCAGGCTCGTGTCACCCCTAATCGATGGCGTCCTCAACGGCTACAACGCGACGGTCTTCGCCTACGGACAGAGCTCGTCAGGTACTGAGAGAGATCAGCACTTCCTCATGGGTTCATATTGCCTGATTTTTGCCTAATTACTTAGGCAAGACCTACACGATGCTGGGGACGCCCTCGGACCCCGGCGTTATCCAAAGAGCGTGCGATCACATTTTTGCGGCCATCGGCGCTGAGACACAAGAGTCAAAGATGCAGTTTCTCATCACAGTAACGTATCTTGAAGTCTATAACGAGAAACTGTCAGATCTTTTGGTTCCAGTAAGTCGTACTATTGATTTACACAGGTTGTAAGATAGTCGGTGAGTAAACGTATGTATCCGTAGGTCACCGAGTCGTCAAGCAGCAACCAGCCGTCCATCAAAGATAACGGCTCAGGCAACGTGACGTTGACCGACTGCACGGAGGTCCCGGTGACATCATCTGAAGACATCATGGCTCTGATTTCGATGGGAGAACAAATGCGCAGTTACGGGACCACGAACATTAACGAGAAGAGCTCTCGATCGCACACGATCTGCCGAATCAAGGTCGAATCGTCCATGTTGGAGGAGAGCGAGGAGGCCAGTGCAAAAGGAATGGTCGTCACAGTGTCGGAGCTCAACCTGGTAGGTTCCTACGACCTTAAAACTTCGAAGGTCACGTCAATGATGCAGATTTTTCTGTATAGTGTGTATATATGTGACACCGAACGAGCCCTACGTAACGACATCTAGTGTACACACCCCTCCGCACCTTGCAGACACTTTTTTCATCAAAGTCCCGTTCATCCACCATATTACTTATACTGTCAAATCTTCATCCAGGTTGATCTGGCTGGATCAGAACGTGCTGCAAAGTCCGGTGCCACCGGACAAACACTGAAAGAAGGGGCAAGCATTAACCATGCTCTGATGGTCTTAGGACAGGTTAGTTCCATATGAATTTTTTACAACGGAACTTCTTCCACTGCAGATGCAGTCGGATCTCGGTGTAACGTATTCTTCCGTCAGCAGGACAAGATACGTTTTATCGAGGTCCACAATATATCGAGATTCAACCGTTCTCTCTAACAGGTGATCATGAAGTTAAGTGAGGGCGTTGGCTCTACTGATCACATCCCCTATCGCAACTCAAAATTGACAAGACTCCTGAAGAATTCGCTCGGAGGAAACGCAAGGACCGCCATGATCTGCAACATCACGCCAGCTGAGACTTCACTCACAAAGTCGACGCTGGAGTTTGCTGCCAGAGCGAAGAAGATTGTGCAGCACGCCCAGAAGAATGAGGTAAGTGATCTCTTTTAAGAGCATAAATGACCATATTCATATCAGTTATCATTACTAGCGGACTGGACTCTTGAATCCACGAACATTACTTTCACCCCCTATTCGAGGAAACCTTTTAGTTCTTGCAGCATCAGCACAAAGGTGGTCAGATATTAGACATGAATAGAGATTGCAGGGCTATCATCTTTTTCCAGCCCTAAAGTAGGTCTTCAGTATGAAATGATCATTTCTATCATTTCAAAAGTCTAATTCTTGTCTCCTTTTTTTCTGGGAATTTTTCTGCAGTAACAACAGTAGAGCGTGAAGGAATAAGTATATATCCTCCAGCCGGATTACCCCCCTTTACCCCATGGAAAGTCGCCCTTATACACACCTAAATCCTTCTGAGACCAGGGTCACCTGAAGTCATCACGCATAAACAAGAGCACATCAATTCAAGCTGTAAAGGCCTTCTTGTGATCATAGCGTTGGGATTTTGCTATACTGGGAGTCACGTATTAGAATACCACGAAGCTGGATCTCGTGCTGCCAACAGAGCTCACGGATCCACTTTTTTCGTTGTCTCCCGAGTCGATGGACTACGTAGAATTGTTTGCACTTTATTCGGACCTGCACGGACTCTCTGCCGTCTGAACCCTCATCACCATTTCCGGTTTAAAGCTACTGCATGATATTGACAATTGTAGAAGGTCTGAAAACACTCATTGATTGACAGGTTTGGCTTTGTTATATTCCTGGACCAGAATCCTTCAATTTCAGCACAAAAACTGAAGTGCTGTAGTCACAGCAGGTGTGATTTTGATCTCACCTTTACATCAACAACTTTGTTGGCTCCTCAATTCATGATGTCAAGCATTTCTGATCCTGTGCAATCACCAGAAATCATTTCAGCATCTTAAATTATTTCCTCTTGCAGATCGTGGATGACGGCGCCCGCTTGGCTCAGCTGGAAAAAGAAATCCGTCGTCTTCAAGCCGAGCTGGCAGAGAAGGACCAGAAGGCTCTTCAGATACAGGAGCAGAAGGCTCTTCAGATTCAAGAGCTGAGAGATGCGGTATTTTTGACTTGCGCTACTCATTTTGTATCATCCACTTGAGTTGTTAATTTCTTGTTACCTTCAGATCCTCTACTCTGGTACTCCATCACGACCCCGCCCAGTAGACAAAAAGGGTTATGATCGTCGCAAGTCCTGGCACCCTTCACTGGCCAGAAGGATGAGCATGGGATTCGGGCTGTTGGGAGCGGTGAGCAAGTCCAAATACTTGTGTGAGAAAATTAATTCATTTTGTCTGTATCCTTCAGAAACCGTGTGACTTAGGCATTGATGAAGCAGGTGACGAGAGTCCAGATCCCGACATCAACGGAAAGCACGACGAAGAATTTTCCCCACCAAACACCCGGTGTCCCCTGGTGACAACCAGACGACGTAAGACATCGTCAAGACCTAAACAGGTTGGCTTTTTGGACACTTTCACCATTGAGGACCCAAGAAAAGAAGAGGACCATGTGGAGTCTCCCAGCAGCAACGACAGCAGTGTCGTTTCACAAGCTCTCTCATCCTCAGTTATGAAGGAACAGCTTGACGAGGCCAAGTCAGAAGTGGATGAGATGAAGTTAATGCTGCTGAGGGCACAACAGGAGCTGATGAACGAGGAGAACGCCCGAAGAGTGGAGATCAGGGCGAGCACAAAAGAAAGAGAAGAACTAAGAGACCGCCTTCGGGAAGAAGAGAAAAAAGCAGCAGAAGCCTTAGCTCTTCTAACTGAGTTGACACAGAGCAATAGTGCCTTGAAGGACAAATTTTTGAGCAGTGAAGAAGCATTGAAACTCCTGAGATCTGTTAACGAGAGACTTGAGGATGAGAAGTTGGAGCTCCAAGCAGACCTTCGAGTTCGTATGGATGAGATGAAAAATAGCTTGGCAGTGATGGAAGAGAAGAAAACCCAAAGTGAGCTACAGCTGCAAACCTTAACTAAGGAGAACTCCACTATGAAAGAAGACCTCGCTCAGTTTGATGAGTACATAAAGAGCCACGAATATCTGGAGGAAAAAGTGTGTGCGCAAGAGGAGAACTTGGAGCTGGCTAGGAAAGAGAAGCTAATGGCAGAGAGTGAGAGAGAGGAGCTTAAGGAGATTCTGCACCAGAAGGAGATTGAGATGGCTGATCAACATGAGCAACTAGAGGAAGCAAGAATCCTGGGCGAGAACGTCCAGGAATTCTCCGCACTTTTGGAACAG
>JAAUXU010037010.1_pt1 | contig 46665 bp, 34 predicted proteins | sample 7278151 | NCBI WGS metagenome assembly JAAUXU01 (sample SAMN14350113, study PRJNA611818) | marine sediment metagenome | isolation source: surface marine sediment (1.8m) | place: French Polynesia: Moorea | collected 2018-08
ACATAGACTACTGCGGAACGTCCATGGTGAAGGCAGAGGGGGCGCGGGAGGCAGAGGGGGCGCGGGAGGCAGAGGGACCTTAACCATTCCATACCTGGGTGCTCAATCACCCAGTGCTTGCCTCCACCAGCAGGCAACCCAACGACTAACAACCCGCCCACTTCATACCTGCTGCGGTTGCGCGCGTCCTACCGTGGCAATTTGAGGACCTACGTCCTGCTGAAGCGTAACGTTGGCTTCATTGTGAAGACAGCTCGGTGGAGATCCGAGCCTGCGAAATCATGGACAGCAGTACTGTCCTGTTCCTGACATTGGCGCTTCTGCACGGAGGAGCGTGCCAGGACCGTCGACCTACCATCTCCTTCATCACGCAGCCTGAGATTGTGACCGACATTGGAGGCACCATCGAGATGCAGTGCTCCGTTCAGTATGCTCAAGATTATCCGGTCATCTGGATGAAGTTGGACCCCGTGGATCGCAACAACGACCTGACTATCACGACCGGGACAACACTCATCTTGAGAGACCCGCGCTTCCACATCAGCCTGGATAAGTCCACGTCTACCTACACGTTGCGCCTAGAGGACATCCAGGAGACCGATGGCGCTATCTATCAATGCCAAGTGCTCATAGCTCTCGCGGACAAGGAGACTGCGGATGTGCCGCTCATCGTGCGCAGGCCGCCGGTTATCTCGGACAACTCGACCAGATCAGTTGTGGCAACTGATGGCCAGAAGGTGGTGTTGAGTTGCTACGCCAGTGGATATCCACCACCTAAGATCTACTGGCGCCGCCAGGATAACGCTCCTCTTCCCACCAACAAGGCCGTGGCCGAAGGCAATCACCTGACGTTCGAGAAGATTACCAAGGAGCACCGTGGCACTTACTACTGCGTGGCCACCAACGTGGTCGGTCAGGGCGCGCGCAGGAATGTGGACGTGGAGGTTGAGTTCAAGCCCACCATCAAGATCCCGCGAAAACGCTTGGGCCAAGCCCTGCAGTTTGACATGGATCTGGAGTGTCATATTGAAGCGTATCCTCCGCCTGCCATCAAGTGGTACCGCGACAACATCCTGCTGACCAACAATCAGCACTACCAATTGTCCCACTTCGCCTTTGACGATGAGTTCACCAACACCATCCTCCGCGTCATCACCATAGAGAAGAAGCAGTACGCAACTTATACGTGCAAGGCCATCAACATCCATGGTGAGGCTGAAGGACACGTTGAACTCTTTGAGACAGTGATCCCAATCTGCCCACCAGCTTGTGATGTTGGCAACACCTACAGTTCAGGAGCTGTGCGATGTGTGGGCCCGTGGCTGGCGCTCGTGGCTTGTCTAATAGTGTTGGTGTTGAGGAGGTGAACACTGCTAAAGTCAAATTCTTGCAGCAATGTAATGAGCTCGTTCTATTTTTCTTACATCATGTACTGGGCATATTCATGACATCGTATGAACCATAAAGAGGTGATTCTATGACTGAATCAGTTTTTCCATCGGAGTCACAACACCCCCTAAGTTGGCACACCGACTTTCGCTTTCCCAACCGCCAGGAGGCACCGCCAAAGAGAAATTGCCCACTCAGTAGGAGTTGCGAGCTGATTGCAAGCTGATGGAGTCAATTAATCCTTGGAAAGATAAATGAAGCTCCCGTCAACACATGCATTCACTTGCCAGACATCTGTGTTGGGCTGGCTTTTACAGAGAGGTTCAGTCACAAAAGTCACCTGGTCACTGGAAAAAAGATTTTTCGGTGCAAATTCAGCCCGACCAAAGATGACCACAGAAAGACCCACACTACAATGGCCCTAGCTCCACAACTATGTGCCGTGGTGTCCACCAAAGACGTCTATCTCCTCCTTGCTCTATTCTGACAAATTCGGGTTGCAGTGTGCGTTAGAGGAAGTGCCTCGACCGCGGTATTCGATGTCTAAGGCTCAGTGGAAAGATAACTTTGGTCAGCAAGGTTTAGGCGAGAAGGCCTGATAGAAAGGTTATAACCCTCTCAAAATTTAAGGTCTATTTAAATCAAAGACTTTTCAAGGAAGTTTCACAGTATAATTACAATGTTTTTCTCTATTTTTCTGGCATGCACTATTCGTGTGAAGTCTACACATTGCCTGTGCCAGAGGTCCAGAATCTCCAACTTTCCTGATGCAAGATTTGATTGCTTGAAAGAGAGCTTGGAAAGTAGTATTGTCAGTTTCTCTGGTCATTTCCCAAATGCTCTGCTTGAGTTGACGTGCTGCTCTAGCTTCCCAGCCTCCAGCATATACACTTCGTTTCAATTCAGTCCCAAGGTCCTCAATAGGTCTTAGTTGGGGTCGTTGGGAGGATTACAGTCTTGGGGAGCGAATGGAATATTCAGTTCATAAAACAGATTTTGTGTTGCACGTGTATAATGGGTAGATGCCAAGGAGGGCCAGTAGAAATAGTTGTTGTCTGAGTGGGATCCATCTACTAAAGGCTTCAGAAGCTGTTGGAGGCTCCCCTCGTTGAGATCATCATCTACTAGTCCTACTAGACCAGAAACTTTGCTGGAAACCTGCTGCACCCAGAAAGCCTAACACAATAAGGAGCAGCAGAAGGCCCAGTAGCCACATTGCCATAAAATCTAGCATTACAGGCACAAGAGTCATCCTTGAGAGGAAAACAAGATTCATCATCTATGACAATTTCAGTGGAGGAATTTGGTGGAAAAAAAGTCCACCAGTTTGTGGGCTGCAGTTTTTGCTCTCTCGGTTTGCTCTGGTGTGCAATCTGGAACCTTCTTTTGCTTGTAATACTTCAGGCTACCTTCTTTCAATATATTTCTGATGGATCCTTCAGACATGAAATTGCCTGGCCAATTTTGGACCAGATGCACAGACCTTGTGCCTGGCAGCTGCAGGAGTCCTCTACTTCGGCGAAGGTGCAAGTTTAGGCTTTCTTCACTGCCCTGGTGTCCAAACAGTTGTACCTCTCTCCTTCAGATTGTCAATGACGCGGGGGACAACCTCAGCATGCCCCTCCAGGGCCTTGATGCGCTTGACAGGGACTGTTATTCTAAGCTCTGCATTCCGAATGTAAGAGTTTCCGATCCTCTCCTCCTTGCTCAGCTCTTCCATGGCTCACAAACCAGTAGCAAATGTTGATTCTCGTTTAGAAAATTGAAATGTAACATTGTGCGCAACTCCACCTATATTTTTTAGCATGAAAGACATTTTTTAGAGGATCCTAGACCACATATAGATCAATGACTTTCATTTTTGGGAGGGTTAGGCTCAGGTCTCTCTTGGTTTCGGGTTAGCATAAGGTAGATTATTTGGGGAACTGTTTACGTCCCTCAGCCTAAAAGCAACATTAGACAAAAGTTTGGTCAGTTCTCATTGGTTAGTAGTTTAAGCAACAGCTACCAACGTGAGGGAAGAAGGTGACAGAAGCGATGGAGCAAAGCAGTTTTACACAGGAATTTGCTTTCCTGTGGCATCTTTTTTAGTCTCTCTCTGTGGGGACGACTGTGGGGAATACTCGAATTTTCAGTAAGAAAGTCAAAAACTCGAGTTCGAGTCCATCCATGCAAAACGTCAAGATTCGAATTCGAGTCGCACCAAACCCTTAAAAAAGGAATCGTCGGGAATGAAAAGTCACACTGAACATAAACAAAAGCTCTTTTGAAACTAGTTTGTCACACTAGTTTACTGAATTTAAAGCTGTAGATTGATCCGGAAACTCACATGACAAACAATGATTATGTAGGAGTCACAAACTGCTTCAGTAATCAGTCTTTCCCTTTCTATTTTTGAAGCACTGGCGGGGAAAATGCAATTTTGAAAGACTCGAATTCGACTAAAACAAAGGAAAAAAGGAATTCTTCAAAAAATTCTAGTGTCGCCTTCAGGTTGAAGGCGCAGTTCTTGAGGCCGTTGGGCATTTCCCACATGGAAGAACAGTCAGGCTGGTGCGAAATCAAGCTTCTCCCGTGCTGCCCAGTATCAAATGCAGAACCTGACAGGAGGAGCAGGCAAACTTGTGATTAGAATTCTCCGGGATTCCCATAGATATCAAACGATACTCGACATGTACCGTAGATCATATATCTCGATATTTGTTAACGGTGTATGTTAACTGCCCAACTAAGTGTTGCAAAGGTACCTATTTTCATTATTTACAGGGCCGACTCAGGGCTGAAGGTGCCGTAGGAACGTCGATGCTGTGGGCAGCTTCCGTTTGATATCGCGATGACTTTATTAGATTTTGCGAGCTTGAGTAGTTCGCAATTATCGCGATATTCCACATCGATACAATAGATCGCACAGGCATAACAAACAATTCTTATGGAGAATTCTCTCAACCTCATCTCCTTTCATTGTTGCAGGAAGGAATGAAGATCAGCGATGCAAATTTCTCCTACTTTGGTTTATTTGTTACAATACAAGTCGTGTTTGCAAACGAAAAAATAAACTCACCTCAAGTGGCAGGAGGGTGGGTGGGTGGGTGGAAGGTGAGGGGGAGCAGGGACACAACAGCAGGCAGAAGATGGACTCCCTGCCAATGTTATCCTGCATGTGATGTTCTGTGGCAATTTCTTTTAATCAACAAAGCAAAGGCAAATCTTTGAAAGCCTCCAGTGAGTAACATGCTTATCACATATTGGCAACATCGTATAGCATTGATCGGCGGCATTAGTAGAAAGCATAACGTTGAACGAGAAGAGGGTCCCTAATGTTTCCAACTTTCCAAAAAGACCTTAGGAAAAAACACAGCTAACGGGTGTGTGTAAGTTAGCTTAACACAATATATAATATTGCACTAAAGAGAGAGAGAGAGAGAGAGAGAGAGAGAGGAAACTTTTGTGTGAGCTGCTGTTGGCACTCAGAAATTCGACGAAGCAGCCAGCAGGAGCCACAATATCGTGGACTACAACTGATAAAGAAACACTTTTGCTTCTCGCTCTCGCCTTATTGTCCATTGCTGACAATTAGGATGATGACAGAGACATAAAGGTATGTATGTATATAGTTCTTAATTTTATACATATATACCTTTACTAATTATATGTATCATAACATATAAAATATCTGCTGTCCCACACCTGTCCATCGCATCGAAGCTCGAATGTCCAGAATGGGGGAGAGGGAGGGCAATGTTAGGCTACTTTACACACACCCTGTACATTCCTCCTCTCCAATCAGTTGACACAGGTAAGTGGAACAAATTTCCACTCGTTTTTCTCCTTCTGTGAGTTTAAAAAAACACGAGTTCATGGTCTTCTTAAGGGTCACACCAAAGCTTGTCTCAGTGCAGTAAAAAGCAGTGACAGCAACAAAATAATAATGATGATGATAATAATAATAAAACACCAACAACAACACGAGGACTAGACGTACCAGGTGGAGGCTCGACATGCTCGGTCTGTCCGAATGTTGCAATTTATTGAGCGATTTTTCTGCACTTTTTGCTTTCTTTTGCTTCTCTTTTACTCTTCCTCTTCCCCCCTCATATGCACGTCTCTGACTCGAAGAGCCTCTGGAACGCTGGCCTGATCTGTTCGATGAGATCGGTGGTGGTGACGGAGCGCCCGTGCCTGGAGAAGGCCTGGGCGGCGCAGGCCCGACTGAGCCTGGCAGCCGCCCACCCGGCGATGATCCCAGGTCCGGGGTCCGGGCAGTCGGACTTGAGGCGCGAGCACCAGTGCATGAAGACGGCGCACGACCCGGACAGCAAGTCGCCCTGGCCGCCACATCTGCAATGCGGAGGAGAGAGAGGGCTTGAGACACACGGGACGAACGCCAACTGATACAGGGTGTCCGGAAGGTCTGGTCTCGACGCTGAGGAAAGAGCAAGTCGGTCGCCCTCGGCGTCTCCAAGACCTTAAATGTGCTCTGAATAAGAAACCAGTGCAGTCATGGTGAATCATTCTGAAATACAGGGTGGGCACCCGAAGTAGGTGGTAAGTAGAAGCCACGACTTGAGCCTGTTTAGCATAAAAATATGCCAAATCTTAGACGTTAACACAAAACAGTGTCATATTACCAGGATCTCACAAATACAAGCAGCTTTCTGACGCTGTCACAGCGGTGGTTACCACCACCCCATACCATAGATTTCAGTCTACATATTCTACATTGTCAATTATTGGGCTAAGGAGATTTCAGTTTACCTCCTACATGAATGTCAAATCTCCTTGGCTCACCCCGTATAGTGTGTACATAAGCACAAGCTTCGATCCTAAGTAATATTGCATGACCGCTACTTCTTTGACTGCAAAAACTTCTGCAGCAAAGAAAAATTCAAATTTCTTACACTTTAGGCCAAATTTTCTGCATCCAGCACTTGCCTGGCTACATTTGCCAAGTCCACGGCTTCGCAGGACCTCTTTTCTCTTCACTGTTGATCCATGAGTCAGTCACAATAGGTAAGTTTGTTACTTCTCAAGGAAGAAGAGGCTGTGGTGCAGTTGGAGCCATCACTCTGTCCGGTCCTGACCCTTTTACCGCATGAAATAAAGGCATTTTTTGGCTACATTCATCAACCTCTGTTTTCAGTCATCGCATTACCTGCAGAAAACTACACTCTGCAATGTATCGTATCTTAAGTTCTACAGTATATGTATTTACAGCACATACTGTATCTCGTGCATCTACAGCACATACAAGATCTAAATGCTAGCCTGCAACTCTGTTCTACATTCCTTCTATGTGAACAGCTCTCTTCATCTCTGCTCAGCACATATTACAGTATACGAAAGACAATAATCACTCTTGATCCGACCTTCTCTGAGTTCGTTTCATTTTCTACCTTATGAGTCAGCTTCTCCCTCGGTACATTACAACTCAAAGAATTTTGAATTGGGGGAGGGGGCAATCTAAATTTTAGGGACAGTGGCTTGCTGGAAACTCTGTGTACAGAAGCATCATTTTGGCTACATTATGAAGCATTACCTAAGAGGGAATTTTGCCTAAAGCATTTGAGCTTTTGCATTGGAGGTACAAAACTAAACTCCATAGTAGAGAAAGAGATTTGTTTTTACTCATATCGGTTACAGTCATCAAGACCTGGGGTCCTACCTAAGGCGATGGCAATAGCCACAGACTACTGTAATTGTCAAAACCTCATGTCTCTTACTGACTAGAAGTAAATGGTTGTCTGGAACTCCCCCTGCCCCACACCTCACTTTAAAACTTCGCCTTTATGAACAACTTCCTTCACCTTAGCGAAACCTACAATGCAATTTTCCCCCCTAAAATCTCGTAGTCTGCTTATTAGCTTTAATGATACTCTTGAGTCCACCATTTTTGTAGCCAACATCGCAAACTTGCACGAAATTCACACTCTGAGTGAATGTTCCGGGACTGCAATCGTAATTACTACAACTTTTTCTGAAAGTAACTTGTCTGGGACTGTCATTGCCGAAAAAGGGCAAATCTCGAGGTACTATGAATACTTTCAAATCTGACTGCATGTGCACAGTAGGTCCAAGTTTTGATGGCTTGGATGAAAAGATCGGAATCTTCTCGACGTTTTCACCTCTGGCAAAGATGAGAAGAGCTCCAAACTAGGAATCATTGCAATCACGTGCTGAGATGCCCCAAGGATGCATCGTCAGTGTTGCCAGGTCTTTCCGGTCTTACACTGACGCTGGCGATGTTGCTGGGGACCAAGTGCAACTACAAGTGCACAAGTGTTTCAAATGTTTCTTACCAATTTTCACTCTGAGACAAAGTCAACGTCACCACTGACGACCTTGGGTCCTGCACATTTCGGGGGGTTCTACTCCATACAGTAGATCTGGGACTTTTTGCAAGATTTTCTGCTGCTGACTAAAGTTTTATTTGGTGAAGGACCGACAAAACTCTGGCTTTTTCGCAAGATTCTTCTGCCGCCTGATGCCTTGCGAAAATCGAATACGTTCTGCATTTGCAAAAATGTCCAGCGTGTCTGTGAGAGGTTGTCCGGCGTTGGAGGGCGAAAAGCGAGGTTACATACGTAACGTACACTTTCGAGGCAGTCTCGATTTGATTGCCAGAGATATGACACTTCTGAGAACAAAGAGGGAAAAAAGGCTCTCTCCGCGCATACAAAAGCTGCACACGTGCCTGGCATGCCAAGAGCGGCAGCTGGAGCAGAGGGAGAAGGAGGAGACGGCGGCGGCAACGTCGATCGTGATGACGACGTAACCATCGAACAGTGAGAATAGAATTATTCTCCTCTATTACATTTTTCGTCTCTTCCACCGAATTCCCAATTCTTCTCTATGACTTGCGAGAGAGAGAAAGCGAAAAATAAGAGAGAGAGAGAGAGAAGAGGAAGAAAGAAAGGAAGAGAGGAAGAGGAAAAGAGAAAAACGGAGAGAAAGTAGTATAGGAAGAGTGAGAAAGAGAGAGGAGAGAGAAATAAGATGAAGATAGGAAATATAAGAGAGAAATGGAGAAAGACAAGTAAGGAAAGAAAGAAGAGTAAGAAAGAGGAAATGTGAGAAAGAAAGAGTAAGGAAGAAAGACGGAAAAGGGAGAAAGAATGAGAAAGAGAGAGAAACAAGAAAGAAAGGAAGACAGAGGGAGAGAGAAAATGAAAGGGAGAAAGTAGTAGGAATAGAGAGAAAGAGGAAGAGAGAGAAAGAGGAAGAGAGAAAGAGGAAGAGAGAGAAAGAGGAAGAGAGAGAAAGAGGAAGAGAGAGAAAGAGGAAGAGAGAGAAAGAGGAAGAGAGAAAGAGAAAGAAGAAGAGAGAGAAAGAGGAAGAGAGAGAAAGAAAGAAGAGTACAAAAGAGTGAATGTGAGAAAGAGAGGAGAAATAATATGAAAGAGGGAGAAATAAAAGAGCAATGGGAGAGAGAGAGAGAGAAGAAAGAGTGAAATAAGAGGAAGAGAAATTAGAAAGAGAGAGAATTCCTTCAAGCTCTTTTGCAGCATGTTTGCAAAAAACTTTTTTCGCAACCAAGTTTTCGCATCATCACGCAGTCCCCTTAAAAGGTCCGCCGCCGTCATGTGCCAGTTCAGGGCAGTGATTAAACATTCTCCTTGATGCATCCAAAGTGGTCGCAAGTACAGAAAACACGGATATTTGTTTGTATGGAGGACAAAGGCTTGGAAGACACCCATTGTTCTCCACCCCAAGCAAAGCTCAATAGTGCCTGCATGAGAGCACTCAGCAAAGCAGCCACTGAAAAGTTTTGCTGGAAACAGAAGGGGAAGCCCACGACCTTCATTTTTCACTGGTGGGGGTCTCGAAGGATAGGAAAAAAGGCTCTGGGAGCTACAGGGTGGAGCAAAACAAAGACAGCGCAGATAAAAAAAAAGCACACTGTAGATACTTGATTTTTGCCATTTCAGTCAGTGAAGGAGCCTCGGCTTCTGCAGGATTTTGAGACTTTTTGGCAAAGCCCTTGACTTACGCCAGGTGATAATTCCTGAAAAATCTTTTTTTTTCAATCTGTACGTGAAGAGAGCAGCGATTTGAAAAGTCGACCAAGAAATTCAGCGCAGACATATATGACTCATTAGACTTGCACTGATCAGTTCTTTCCACAGCTGCTCCGGACATGACTTTCCTCGACGCGATGAAAGCTATGTTGAAAGTCACTTCACTTGTGGCCAACCCTGTATCTGCTGGATGGATTGGAAAAGTTCACACTGGATCATGATAAAAGTCAGCTTCTTTTCATCAGCAGGCGCTGGAATGTCGAGGGTGTCCAATCTGTACTAAATGCAGTTATTAATGTTGAAGCACTGGAAACTGAAGGACTTCAGCAGTGATCACCGCTTATTGCGCCATAAGTGCCAGGAAGTCATTTAAAACGGCCTCTGTGCCGTGATTTCTCACCGCCTACGTTCAAAAAAGTTAAATTGAAATACTTTTTCAAATGCTTTTGGCCTCTGTGGCACATTTTTAATTTGAAAGACATTCCCACAATGACCAGTATCATGTGTCTTCACTCCTATTCCTTTTTTGTACTTTTTTCCACTTTGTAAGATCAGTTTCGCTCTGACCCCACAGTGACCTCATCAGCGGTGAGCACTGTACAGAGCCTCAACCAATACAGAAGTAGCTGACGTGTTATAAATTCCCAAAGGAAATGCCAGATTGCGCGCGTTCCCCGAGGTTTCTGGAGAGAGAGAGAGAGAAAAAAAAAACAAGTGAATGCACAGCAAAAATTTTAGTAAAGCAAACTTTGGCGAGAAAACCGGGTTTTTGTTTTCTTCTTGAATATTCCTCCAAGATGCACAATCTGGCGCCTCCTCCAAAGCATATGCAAAAAAAAGGATCCTGGAATCCACCCCATACACAGGGCAAACAAGAGAGATTTAGAACTACTTCCTTCATGGTGAGCCTACAACACAAACTGGGCAGTGACGTTCAATAGCAAAGGGTTCAAGGGCAAACTTTTTCATCTCTCACTCACCTTCTGGGACATCCCTCGTCCACACACTTCTCCCACTGGCTGCCGTTGCTGACCAAGTCCACGGAGCCCTTGTGCACTATGGTCACTCCGCCCAGAGCTCGGCAGACTTCAGCAATCATTTCCTAGAAAGTGGACGGTTCAATTTGCAACACGTTGCTAAAAGCAACAAAATTTTTTGGTAAGTCGAGTAAGGACCCCAAAAGGGTCCCACTTTTGGAAGTGCATCTCAGGCAATTCGGTTTGCACGTTGCAACTTCCCTGCTTTGGGCCATTGTATCTCCTGGCGGGTAACCCCAACTTTTATTTGGCCTTGTTTGTTGTTTGCTCCACCATATTTGAAATCGAAGTAAAAAAGACATCTCGCAGCTGCTCTTTTTGACGCTGCATTCAGTCTGATGGAAATCGTGGAACAGAAAATCCGCTTCAGGACCTTCCACGACCACCCGGAACTATGATCCAAGAGAGGTCGTCGAGCACAACCCCTGGGTCAAGGCCTTCTTGGCGGCCAACAATAACTACTTTAAGGTCTAGGCTTTAAAATGCCCTACGTAATGATGATACATTTGTAAACGTCCCTAGAGAGGTTGCTTTTGACAAAGTCCAAAAGGCGACTTGGGGTCCCTGCACTGAGAGAAAACACACCTGATCCGGGTTGTTGTTCGGCCTAATGTCCGGCCGCTTGAGCACGATGTGAGCCAGCCTGGAGAACTCCATGGCGTTGGGAGTGAGGACGGCCCGCTTGTAGCCCTTGATCAGCTGCGGCGAGGTGGTCAAGTGCCACAGGCCGTCGGCGTCGATCACCAGAGGGAGATCTGCAGCCTTCACCTGTGAATACATAAAAAAGAAGAAAAAGCTTAAAAAAAAAGCACTTCCCAAACCTAATTATACTCGCAGACAGTCGGAGGCCCTGAGAAGGCCACCGACAACCCTTTGTATGTCTAGTAGAAACTTTATCGGCGAACGGTGGACCTAATGTTATATCGACAGCAGTGAAATTCCTGCTCGTGTGAGAAGAATCCTTTAAGCAAGGTAAGGAGAAAACAAACAAACAAAACTTTTCTGAGACAAACTTTTTTTGTTTAGAAATTGGCGGCGGAGAGGCTCTCATAGAGTGTAATACAGCAGCTTAACTAACAGCAACTTTCCCCTGACATGGAAGTTGACAACATTTTTAGCGACCAAAGTGTTTGTTTTGTCACATTATGCACCAACTTCGGCTGGAAGGTGCATGAAGCGTTTGCCAGCAAGAAAAAGAGACTCTTGGCCTTGAAACAGACCTCGGCGTGTGACTCTAATCGCTTCCTGCCGCTGCAGTCCTTAAAGTGCTTCACTGATCTACAGGGTGCGGCAGAAGTGGCGTCACTCACGCCAAAAGTGGAGAGTCTATGGGTGTCCCATCCAAAAACTTAAAAAAAAAAACCATTCAATGACCTATTTGGCAGTTGTAACATGTTCAGGGTGAGTCAGGATGAGCATCAGTCGCGTGAAGAGTGGGTGACCAATGCTGAAAGTGAAATGACGGAACAGAAATACAGTCAAAGTTTGACATAGCAAAGTTTCCTCATCAGGAGCCTCTAAATTACTCAATCGCGGTCTTTACTGTAACAGAATTTCCTTTATGAAGAAACAAACTGGTAAGCATTGAATCACATGTCTTCATTCACATTACACATAGTGCGTAACATTTCATTCCACCCAAAGGCCTGACACATTCTCATTATACAAGGACAGAAATGTGATCTTCCCGCTGGCGCTGATTCTGACGCACCCTGTTTATACAGTCAGGAAATGGACAGACAGGCCGTGCGAGGCTGCCTCATGCAGCTTCCACGCATGACTTTGTCCTGGATGGTAGCAGTCCCAGCGCCACCCCCACCATTGTCATGTCTTTGTTATGCTGCTGTGCTCCGCTCATTGAGGTTGTTGCCACCTATTACAGCATCAGCCATTTGAGGCATAGCAGATATACCGGGTGCCCAAAATGTCCAGTTCATGACTTAAGCCCATGATGACGAGTGTGGTCTTTTCTGCTTTCTCTTTAGAAAAGGATATGTAGGTTTCAAGTTATATGACCACCCCAGCCTTGAAGCACAGCCTTGAATTGTCCCAATGAGAAGCGTCCTCCAGAATAGACGATTTCGCCACTTTAAACTGTAATCTATTTGTTCCAACCATTCAAAGTCTGTGTGTTTACACACGTGTGTGTAAGTCCCGCCTTTCACAGTCGAACCATCCGTCCCGCACCTTCAGACCCATGAACCGGTGCCTTCTGAACACGCATCATCCGGGGACGGCCTTGGGCACCTGGCCACTTTGGGTACGGGAGGCTATAATAAATGGGTGCTGCCACACCTTTGGCACCAAGCAAGGCTATGGAAAGCATAGCTAAGACACTTTGATGTTGAGCAAGAATTGCAGCATATTTTTGTGTCCCAAGCCTTTTTTTCTTAGGACAAAAGTCTTTGGCAGGCACAATTGATGCTGCGTAAATAACTGCTGCATCTTATGGTACCTTGCGAGGCATCATTAGGGTATACGTGACTTTGGGCAAGTCTGTGGTACTTTCTTATCGTACTGTCCCGGGCGACGCAGAACACTTCGAGCCAGTTTGCTTCCAAGAAAAAAGGTTCTGCCACAAAGAAAAAAGTCGTTAAAGCCCAACACTTGCCCTAAAGATACGCAAGTGAAAGCAAAGAAGTCCTAGATGACTTTCTTGAAGCTGATGACTTTCCGTCATTCACGAGACGAGAAGAACAGACCCTTTGTCCTGCGTGAATCAGGAGGAACAGGGACGACATTCAGACATCCATGCTGAGTCCTGCTCTTCTATGCAACGTCTCTGTCATGACTGGAATAATGAGAGAGCGGCAAAACATGTGACTCTCTGGCCGAAAAAATGTGAATCTTATGCAATATTTCCTGACAGAGACGAAACGTTTGCATAGATGCGCCGGTCAGATCACACAGCAGACGTGAAATGTCCAAAAACTATTTTAAACTCAATGTTTTTCGCATACCCAACAAGATGTCTCAGTGCTGGCGCCATTGGACAGTTCGAACATTCTCTCGATTTCGTTTACGAGTGTTCTTTGTCATAACACTTTCAATGTTCTCTACTGTTTCTTACCCCGAGGGTTTTTTTGCCCTTGTGACCAAAAACGGCTGGGAAATGACCAAATGATGTTAATTTCCCACCAAAAGTATGATAATATTATGTTAATTCTAGGCCAAGTATGCGATTCAGACAGAAAAGCAAATAGTCAATATGGTTTCCGTAAAAACCTATTCTCCCTCTCTCGACTAAAGGATTCTCCAGGGTTATCGATCTGGCAACAAATCGTCATTCTGTAAGCCCACACACAGAAACAGAACTCGATAGTCACTTCGTTCCGGAACTCCAGGCCCTGGGCCTGCTTGGTCCCATTCAGTCGTCTTCATGAACGTTGTCACACTCTTCCCTAAAAGTCACACGATGAACAGAGACGGAGGGGGGGTCTAGTCACGCACATCCGAAGGCTCCTGAGCATTTAGAGGCCATCATGGGGACGAAAGGAGGCCTCACGGAGGCTGGAGGGGGCCACACTGAGGCCTAAATTGTCGATGCATTCAGTCTTGGCGCCATGAGCACGTAAGGACAGTCCTCAATGGCAGTGGGTGAGCATATCTCGCGGCACACATCAAAATAAGCAGAGTCTTTGGACGCCATCATTGGGATGAATGGAAGCCACAATGAGGCTAGAGGAGGCCACAATGAAACAGAAGGAGCCTTCATTGAGGCCTAAATTGTCGATTCATCGGGTCTTTGGATCATATGTAAAGACAGCAACCAAGTACAGTGAGTGGTGAGCTTATCAAGCAAAACACATCCACAGTATGCGATAGAGCTTTCGAAGGCCATCATTGAGGCTGAAGGGGGCGATATTGAGACCTGGGGAAAAAAAGCAGCAGAACTTTTAGAAGGTCGTAATGAAATCCTGGTCGAGGCCCAATTTCTGAATCTGATGTTAGATTTTTCATATAAATATCTTACAATACGAATGCTTAACAGAGTTGGAGAAAACTTGAGTGCTTGACTCGATCGGCTCACCCCTGTACATAAGGAGGAACCAAAAGCGAAACTTTTTGGCAAGCAGCCGCAGGCTTAAAGGAGAGAGTGATAAAAAAGTGCCTCTTTCTGCTCACTCGATCTCTTACAATCTGAGCTGAGAGGAAAACATACCCAGAGTGAGCCCAGTCAGAACAGATTTTTTTAAGCGCTGCATCCGTGGGATATCCAAAGGCCTTTTTCTCTGCCTGTGAGTGCCAAAAAAGTGCCTTGGAAGAAAAGCTGCAAGACACGTGATGCACAGGGTGCAACATATTTTGGGAAAAATATGCAGCATACGAAGTTTTAGGTGATCTTTTACTGAAACATATGATCCGACTACCGTATCACATGTACAAACCCAAGTTCAACGGCTTATTTCAATGCTGAAACAGCGACAAATGGGTGTCATTGAAATAATCACAGGTGCTCTGATAGTGACAACTTCTGACATTTGAAGAGCTGAGTGAATAAACGGCATCAAGCAGTCATACATAACCATAAGAAATATAGGACCACCCAATTTTAGGAGGTAACTTGGGCGGTCCTATACACTTCTACCGACGTAGTTCAAAAGAATGATGAAATAGTGACAACCCATGCTAAAACGATGACCCATGTTCATACACCATGCAAAAAAGACTGACAAAAAAATAGTAACTCTGGGTTTTTATAACACGGTGCGTCATTCCACAGTAGAAAAAATGAAGGATATTTTGCCAGAGATGCTGTGAACACCATGGGATGGATGCCTTAAGACTCTGCTTTGTGTAGGAAAAAACAGTGTAGTCTGCCTTAAAAAGGTAGCTAGAACAACTATCTGTCAGCATTCGGTTTGGAGAAAAAAGTGTAAACAATGAGGTTGAAGTGAAATATGTACCTAAATGCCGGATTAATACTTAGTTTACCCAGTTCTCTGGCTAATCTTGCTCACTGAAAAAATGAATCGACAGCGAAATCTTCGATTATGCGAAAATGCAAACAAGGCTCGACACTAACACAGCCTGTGGTGGGAATTCAAATCCTCTATCGACAAACTCATCTATGAAGGTAGTAGGACCTTAATTATATTTTATATATTTCATTTCATCATATATATAAAATTAAGAATTACTCTTTTTTCTACTTCTAGTCATCACTCAGAGAGCTACGCTGAAGCTTCCTGTGAAATTCCTGAAAGTGGTTACTTTGGCGCGATCTTAATTTTCACCCAGGAAAAACATGCTTCGCGGTATATATTTTCGCGTCAGTTAGCTAACACTCAATATATTCCACGCAGTCACGATAATAGCTTGTAAAGTATCCAATGCATTAAATGTTGCAACTATTTTAGGACTTGCATGCATTTGGAGTGGCTTCTATACTTGTCCTCGTCTTTTGACGCTTAAACCTTTGTCCACACAGTCTGCCTTTAATGTCGTCAAGGTGGAAATAACGTTAACATATACAGGATTCCTATTCCTAAAAAACATTGTGACCGAACGTCCTCATAAGGGGTACAGCTAAATGAAGGCCCTCCAAGATTTCTTCAAACTGCTCGATGATTCTACTAGTTCTATCGCTGACGAAGCTAATGCTTCGGTCCCTTTTGGATCAGGGGAATCCTTATGCTTTGGCATTTTGATTTCTTTGTTCCACATGTCACGGAATGAGATATATTCCGAAATTCCGACATCAACAGACCATGAGAAAGTCTCTGACTTTATACAGCTCTTTTTTGCGCCAATGCATCAAATATCAAGGTTGACAGGCTCCAAACAACATTTATCCAATCACACCAAGATTTAATTTCCCGTATAAACAATACGATTTACTGCTCTGTATATTAGTAACACAAGAAAACAATCACCCGGAGATTCCATATATCCGAATCACGACCATGTGAACGTCATGTATTCAGTGATGCATACTTCAAACACTAGTTTCAGAATAGAGCAACAGTGCTGAAAAAGTCACGCAATCAAGTTATGATGACAAAAAGGGAAATCGAGCTCTTAGTCTATGCTGAGCCCCAGAGTTTATGCCTGCCTTTACGAATCCCCCGGTAATATAACGGTTTACAGGGCATCGTGACTCAATTTACAGGATCTTTTTGTCGTGTTCGAATTCGTTGAGGGACTGGAGGACTCGGTGAGCTGCGGCTGGCAGGTGTTGTCGATGTTGTCCTTGCCCTTGGCTGCCAAAGAGATTGACCGCCATAGGGCCGGCAAGAAGCTGCTAACGTTGAATATAGCCCTCAATGCAACAACAGCATAGTAGCAGAACACAATTAGCCTGCTTTCCTGTTCTGCCATGTCAACTTAATTCTACGACTCTTTGGTGCTGACTAAGCTTAACCTTGGGCATGACTTCACTCCTCCATCACTCACAGCTTCCACAACGCAGAAGTGATCTTACCCAGAGAAGCACATCCAAGGATATGGAGGTTGGACGGAGGCCATCGTTGAGGCCGCGTCGAGGCCTCTTTTTCTAAGAGAGGGCGACGGCACCCAGGATACTTTTGAAATTGACTCTAAAACATGAATTTGCACCTGCCATTGGAAAAAAAATTCCCCAAGCCCCATGGAATATATATTTGAAAAAAAGTATATGAAAGGAAAACTGCTGATAGGTCTCAGTTATCAAAGTAGTTTTCATCATTCCATTCCTCATCTTCAGAGGAGGTACGGAAACTTATATCCTTATCAGAATTAACCTCCTCCTGATGGTTTACATCTTCCATTGAGACAATATACAGTACTAACACTGTTCTTTCAGATTCTTAATGGCTTCATTAGTGCATCCTTGAACAGTATGTCCAACATGCCAGCACTTGGCCAATACTCTTCTCCACGGCATTATCATTTCTGCCAAATCTTCTCTGCCTTGACTCAGTTCCTGTTGAATCTCACGGGCCATCCTGATCCCAGTGCTTCACTTCTGGATGATTTAGATAAAGTGGGACTCATTTCTTCATTTGCTTCGTGTAATAAAAGGTGTGCTCACCTTCCTCTCCAGACCTGAGCGTCATGGACTGCGGGCATCTAGGCCATTCTGGAGAGAAAGAGGGGAGGGAGGCATATCTGCACCAACTTTGGAAGGTCCGATGTCTTCCCGGACTGCACTATGGCCCTCACGCACTGAGGGGGAGGTCCCTCCCCCCGCTGCTTCACTGTACTGAGGTTTCAGGCCGTGATCAAGGCCAAAGGAGGACACCTGAAGCCTGTGGACGTTGATGTGTTTCATGTGTTCCTCGTCTCTTGGACAACCCTCCTCTTTGCTCAGAGATATGTCTCCGTCTCGTTTCCACTTGAACAGCCATCAGGGAAAAGTAATGAGGCCCAGTTAATGTTCACCACCTTGTAGATAAGATCACCCCTGTACTTGCCAAACCACGATTCTCCACATAATCTGCCCGTGCAATTTCTGAGATTCCAGACAGATGTTCTGTTCCCACACGGTGAATTTAACCCATTATGCTGATTTTCCATCCTTGTTTTGGCTCCTCCAAGGATCTCCAACAGGAGATCGTTTTCTCCTGGTGGAGAAAACGATCGTGTGGAGGCCGTCAACGAATTACAGGCAGCAGAAGAGAGAGAGAGAGAGGAATTAAAGGGCTCAAGAACCTTGCACAGGAAGCACGAAAAGTCCCTCTCTCTCTATGGATCCAAGTCTACCCTTTGGCTGCAGAAAAACAAGATGAAGTAGGAGAAAGTGAGCCAATCTGGAGCAATTTGCTCTTTGGAACCCTGCACTCCATCCCACCTTTTCTATTAAAGGTCCGCTTGTAGCGTTTGATGAGCTTTCTCTACAGCTCGCAGTGCGGACGTTTTACAGAGAGGACAAACAGAATTACATAGAAAATAGGATCTCCTCAGCAGATTAGTTACACGTCCAACAGGGTGTCCTAAATGCATCGAGTCAGGTTTTGTGCGTCACGGAAGAGGATTGGTTGAACTCAGCAGCGACGTGAACGGTAGTCCTTCAACTCCAGCGCTCTACAACTTTGAAACAGTTTGTCCGGGTTTATCTACAGGGTGTTTCACAATTTGCGCTGCCTTTCTTTTGTCGGTGAACTTCTTGGCATAATTGGCCTGGAGAGCGGAATAGGACGTATGTTGCTTCAACAGGACATACGGGTTTTTCGCTGTATTTCATTGCCGATGCTTCAATGCGTGCACTGCTGACCTCATCGCATCTCTTACGCAGAGATCTCCCCTATTTGCAAAAAAAAAAAATGTCATTGCCGAGTTGATGCCTCCTTAAAGTTTTGCCTCACAAGCCCAACCCGCCCACGCGCAGCTGCTATACTATTCTTGTCCTTTTGCTCTTCCTCCAGGGGGAACACGTGGGTCTCCTCACACACGTTGAAATTTGTAGAAAGCTCGGATCAAATGGTCCCAATCTTGGTTTGTTAGACCATTTTGCTGCGCAGAGAAATGCGGAAGAAATGATAGTGGGGCTTTCTAAACACACTGTACGGGACGTCTTGTAGTAATTCCTCCAGCATCTTCTTTTTGCACAGGAAGATTTTTTTCCCCCCGAGGATTCTGGTTAGAAACCGCTGCCAGTGCAAAATTGCTCTGCTCTTCAGCAATTCAAATTCTTTCTCTAGCGCGCGCGCACGCGCCCGCACGCACACAGACAGTGTCCTACCCGGCAGCTTTGCAGAAGAGCTGTAATAGCAAGAAAACAAAGTCAACCAAGTTCCAATTTCTTTTAAAAAAATGCAAATTGAAAATAGTCTTCCTAACGGTCTGTTTATATTCTGAAGGAAAGTACTGTTAAGTCATGATAATCGTGTCATGACAGTGAACGCGAGTCTCGTAAATACTGTGATAAATTTCAAAGTGCAAAATTCATTACAGCGCCCAAAACATTTATAAATTTAGTTAGGTAAAACAATGTCAATGGTGCAAAGTGAAAAGAGAAGGCAAGATGCGTAAAAAAAAGAGCACAAGATTTGTCATTCCACCTGATAAGAGTCGGAAAATATTGAAAGAAATTTGGAAATAATAGGCATCTTGTTCAGAATTTCATCAAAATGAGCTTTCGCACGAGGCCAAGATCGACAGAATCCATTCACATTTGGCTGACATTTTCAGTAACAGAATCAATGGGACACCCTGGAGAGGTCCCTCGAGTCAGTTACTTGATACCACTGCAAAGGGTGGCCCAAAAGTCATTTCGCGTGCGCAAGTCCAATATTTTGTTAAGAATTAACACATTCTGAAGCTCATAATACACCTCGGAATATTAGGTGAACGTTTTTTTTTCAACCTCAGGAGACGAAAATTGCACTTCAGATTTTTTTCCCTGCTTTTTTCTCTCTTTTACAGCAACCTTTTTAGCATTTTTTCAAAATTCCCCAAAGTTGTACGATTTCTCCGAATCGTCTCTTGATTCTTGACACTCTTTTATCACATGACATTAAGTTTGAGGCTCCACAAGGGACAGGTTTTCACCTAAGACATCGATGTCTCTCTAATTACAAGAACGGGTGCTGAATGAGTTTGAGGAATGATTCAACGTCGGAAAGTTAAGTAACTCTTTCCCCAAGTTATATGAAGAATATATAAAAGATTCAGGGTTTATGTAATAAAATGAAAAAAGCTGGTGCTTTGTTGCACCTTTGTTCATTTGTAGTTAGGCAGAGGTTTCTATTTTACAAAAAGCACTGTGTCACTGTGGACTTAGAGATTCTCCTTTGCCAGCCCGCGTGTGTTGTCCGCCAAGGTGCGGCAATGGATGCTGCAGATCCTCTTCATGTAGGCACTGCTTGAGGAGGGCAAGCAACATGATCGCAACGTCAGGCCTCGGAGAGCAGCCCCAAACCCATCGCCCTGCAGAGGTGGACACGCCAGAGCTCAAGGCCAAGCTGGAGCGACTCCAGCTTGGCCTTGTTCTCGGCACCCTTGGCCCTGGGGATGACATTGGCCTTGTCCTACAGATGGCTTGAAATGGTTGAGTGGTGCCTTACATAAACTAAAGCACGATCTTACGTAGTTTAAATCCCACTTTTATGTAACTTTGGGCTCAAGACCCCGTTGTGTTACAACAATAATTCTATGTATTTACGAAACTTTCCCATGACCCCATGATGATAAACGAAAAATCGGTGCTGGGTGCAGACTCATGATGACGAAAAGAAAGTCGAGCTTTTTTTCTGCGTTCCTAACAATACTTTGGCTGAAGTGAGTGATCACCTGGAAAGAAAGACGCCATGGGGCATCCATTGTTGTATGTTTAACTTGGGTTACTTTATGTCAGGTAGTCATGAAAAAATCTGTTGCTCACCATGGTGGTGACAGCTCTTTGTACACGGAGTGAGAAATCATGATAAATTGATCAGCGGGAAAGAGTGACTCAGCTAAAGATGTGGCCTCAGCTGAGACTTAACTCACATTTTCAAATACGTGTGCGGTTTCCAAACACTTATTGTTAGTCAGTGTCGGTTCGGTTTTTTTTTGTGCCAGCAGTTGGTCTTGGCTTTCTATGGTTTTTTTGGCTTCCGAGACAAAGGGTTAAGAAGGACACATTTATTTTCTACTCACACCCAATTTCAACACTTCAGGTTTTGTCCAACTCGGTCAGGCTACTGTGCGATACAACTGGAGAGGCCGCCTTGAGGCTGTCGAGACTCCTGCGTTTGACTGACGCCACAGTCCAATTCTCAATTCTCGGGAGCATCGAGATATGAAAGTAGTCGGTCTTTCCCGAACAGTCGATGTCGGGTATGTACACATGTAGGCATAACGGGAAATTTTGAAAATGAAGAAAATTGAACCATTTTTTTGCTCACTCTGTACACTGACTTCAAGATAAATCACGTACTTTTCCACTCTCTCATGACAAGAATGTTAGATGAGAAATCTTATTTCCATCATAAATCTATGATCATGAGACCGTTTTATTCCAGATTATGACGTTGTCTGACACTTTCTGGACACCCTGTCACCTACCAACGATGCCAGATGAACCCAATCAAGTCCCATAGTAAAGTTAAGACACCCTGTCCCAGATGAGTCCAGTCGAGCGCCGCAGAAGAGTTGAGACACCCTGTAGCAGACCAAGGCCCCGAGTGGAACCCCTGAGTAGTGCCATACATCAGCCTCTTCCGACGCACGAGACAACAAACAACGCGTCCAACGCCCGTGGTCGCTCTCCACATACTCGGCGAGCACGTGAAAAGACTATCTATAAATCGCTGCGTCTTTCCACAGGCTTCCTCACCTTTTCCTTTCTTTTTTGCTTTCTCCCCCCCCTGCCCATTGTCCCCGGATCTCCTGCGCGGATAAAAAGGGTTGAGCAAGGGGGGGGGGGAGACGCCATAATTCAAAAGTAGGCCCGCATATAAAGAAGAGAAAGGCAGAGAAGATAGATGCTGCATCCCCTCCCCCTCCAAATCGAGATGAACTGCTCAGCCGTAAGTCGTAGATGCGAAACTTTTCCCATTCAATGATGCTCACGGGCTCCTCTTCCAGGTGATCGTGGAAGCGTCCGGGTATTCGCGGCCCCGGGCGAACACACAAAAAATGGCTCGGTCCGTCCAACTCTGGCAATGGTGAGAAGTACACATTTGTCTTTTTCCTCGAAACAGCTGCTACTGAGAAGAAGATCGCAGCTACTAATTCTCCATCTTTTCCACACTCCTCTTCGCCTTTATTTTCTTCGTAATCCGGCCCTAATGGGTTGCCACCTCTCTTTTTGTGGAGTGCGTGAGCCCTTATGCACAGACGCACTCAATGCTAGGGGTGGATGCGGACCTCTCGAGCCGGGCTGGCTCGACAGACCCATTCCAGGGGCTCCAACGACTACCTGCTTTTTCTTTTACTTCCGGCCAAATTGGTGGCCCAGGAAATGAAAATTTTGGAAAGAAAGAATCTGACCAGGGGGACCAAGTCCAGGAGGAATACACCGGACAGCAATGAGCTTGAAATGGCGCTTCTTCTCCAGCTATCACCCGCAGCTATCACTTCAGGACGTACACAGCTGCCCTATCTCGTGTTGGCTGAAGTCGTACTTAACAGCATGGGAGGGGGAGCCTGCGGAGAGACCTCTCATTGAATTTCTGGCTCGCGACATCACCATCCCACGCTGCTTTCCACGCCTATGTATGAGACAATCCGGAGACAAATCACAACCCCGCTAGCGGCGAAAACGAGCCCAAGAATGTGAGGCGAGGCAACGTCTACTTCGCCGGGAGTTCCGACAGCTTTCCAGAGGTCCCTTTTAGGCAAAAGTGGAGCACACAGGTTGCAATCAAGAGCGAGCAATTCATCATGACAGAATTGGCAAAAAAAAAACTTTCTCATTTTCTTTCCACCATCCCGCAAAAAAAGGCGGAAGAGAGCGAGAGAGAGAAGCGCCATTTCTTTTCCGCTTGCTTGACTTACACATCAGAAGCAATTTTTCCTTTGTCAGTGCATAACGCCTGGCCCGACCATAAAAAGCTGGGAACCCAAAAAAATTAAGACTCTTGGCTCCCTTCCACTCATCCTCGAGGGCTCTCACTCATGCAAATGGCGCTCTTGAACTTGTCTCGGCACGTGCTATGCGTCTGATATGGTGCAATTTGTCTAACATTGCGTACTACATGTTGAGCACTGTGCACTATATGTATTTTGCACTTTTTGTATCGTGCACTGTGCACCCAACATCGTGTCACGTGCCTCACACGGTGCTTTGCGTCTCAGATTGTGCATTGTGCCTGACATTGAGCAGTGTCTCAGGTTGTGCACCATGTCCACCATTGCGCAACGTGTCCAGCATCGTGCAATACATTGTGTAAAGTATCCAACATTGTGTAAAGACTCCAACATTGTGTAAAGTATCCAACATTGTATAAAGTATCCAACATTGTGTAAAGAATCCAACATTGTGTAAAGAATCCAACATTGTGTAAAGAATCCAACATTGTGTAAAGAATCCAACATTGTGCAATGTGTCCAAGGTTGTGTGACGTGTCCAAGGTTGTGTGACGTGTCCAAGGTTGTGTGACGTGTCCAAGGTTGTGCAATGTACCTTACATTGCGCAATGCGTCCAAGGTTGTGTGACGTGTCCAACATTGTGCAATGTGTCCAAGGTTGTGTTACATGTCCAACATTGTGCAACGAGTCAAACATCGTGGAAAGTGTCCAACATTGTGCAATGTGTTCTCACATCAGTGCTTCTCGACAAAAGATCAAAATATAGTCAATGGAAGAAAAGAATGAGGGAGGGGACGGAAAACAATTTTCCAGATTGGATCTGGAGGATATGGCTCGTGGTGAGGTAGAAGTATTGGCAAAGTGGTAGAACGGCTATCGTTCTTTTTCTCCTACTTGGTTTTTTTGGGGGTGGAGCCCATTCTTTAATAACGATCAGTTCAAAATAGAGCGCAACTACTTCAAACTGACTCCAGAATGGCGGCTTCGACATTTTTCCCTTTCCGTTTCAGTGATCCCGATACGAACCACGAAACTCTACAAGCGGTTATGAGACCGCACAAGGTACAGGGTGGGCCAAGAAGATTCGCAACGCTCTCTTCCAACTTAAGAATGAGCTGCAAAAGTAGCAAACTCCCTCCAACCACCCTGTGCATGCACACGAATTCTTCTACAGACTTGGCATGACTTCTTTGACACCCTGTTGGAGGGCTTACCGACTCATATCGATTCCGTTCCTTCAGGACTTTCTCGCGAAGAAAAAAAAAAGAGCAATCTCAAATGAGGCAACAATTTTGGCTCTTGAAGCTTATAACTTTTTTGGCAAAGCTTTCCTGAGCTGAAATTTAAGCCTGTGATGGCGAATATTATGCCAAGTCTAATCTACCTCGTAGGGGAAAGTTGAGGCCTTGGGTCGGACGAGGGAAAGAGCACAATGTTGCTACAGGAAAATGTCCTAAACTAACTGTATCCCCACCCTACCTATACCAAGAAGGCTCTGAGTCAGTAAAGCAGGCGGCCGAAGTAGAGAGGGAGGGCACGTACAGGTTGTCTCAGTGGTGCTGCAACTCTTACCTCTTAAAGAAAGTTTCTGTCCACTTGACATGACATTTGAGTTTGGAACGAGGCAACACTAAATGATTGGGCAACTTTGAAGCTCAGGAACGTCAACAGGAAGGGGTGAATCGGATGGAGATGTACTTGGCACTGACGCACGGGGAGTGCTCGTGCACTCTTCTAGTATTCACTTATAGGACAACCTTTAACTTAACTTTCATTTCGAGAACAACCTTTAGATCTTTCCAAACAACTTCCACTTTCTTCATGTCAGCTGATCTGTGGCATGAGGCAAACCACAAGCTCCGCAGGTGAGGTATTCTGTGAGATGCCTGTACTTTTATCTGGAAGACATTGCCTACATTCATCTTTTAAAAAAACACCCTGTCAGCGGACTTTTTCTTCTTTATGGGCTCTTCTCGGGTGACAATTGGTTGCCTCACACAAATCATTGATGGAGACGCATTGATCCTGCTTTACAATCCTTCCAACGAGCCCAGATGTTCTCCTTGATCAAGGTTTCGTGTACTCATGTACTCAATTGGTCCTGCATAGAAATGGACGGGTCCGACAGGACACCTCCTCATGGCTTTGCCTTGAGTCAAAGATCAGCTGGCATCAACTTACTACAAGTTGTTTGGAGAAGTTTAAAGATGATTGACGAAAAACTTCACATTAGTGAATACAAAGAGGGGTCTCATCTATACGTTCAGACACCCCTCATGAACATTAACAATACTGGTCTTGAACGGATTTGTGTTTAGCCACGAACTCTAAAGCTTCACCGTTCCGACCTTTGCCTGAACAAACCTAAGGAAGGCCTAACTGAGACAAGCTGTAGAGGAAGTAAACGTTGTCTGATAGCAAAGGCCTTTATTGGCCTGCATCGTCGCAAATGCTCCACTTGTCGACAGCAGCGCACTCGCGGATACGTGAAACAGACCATTAATTGTACCTGCAACAGTCCCCGACATAAGCGGAAAGTCGTTTTCTGAAAGTACCGCCGCAGTAGCAGGAAAGTAACTTTGCAAGGTCACTGTCAATTTCCTCTCCAGACGACCAGGAATTCTCGGTCACGTTCACTAAGGGATCCCATCTTTCTGAAGTCTTCTGTGATTACAATATGAATGAAAGTTCATTTCTATTAAGAATCCTCTTCTTCTGACGCAAGAGGGTGTGAAAAAAAAACCCACACAACCATAGTGAAAGACGTGAATTTGCTCATTTTCCAGCATTTTGCTTTTTTCATGCATTTTAGATTTTTCAAGTGCTCATCATGTGTTAAGTGCTTAAGCCAAGTTTAATTAATTCAATTCAGATCAATGGGTTGACACTTTTGCTCGTGGCAGCACACTAATGTCCAATGGTTGTGTCCAGAATTCATTTTGAGCTTTGTAGTGGCTGAAGGGACAATTTGACTAGACTTGGGATGCAGAACTATTCTTCGACTACTTGACTTTTCGTCACTGAAAAAGTATACTGTATGCTATTGTATACTGTATTCTGGTAATTTCGGTCCACAAGACGGTCAAGCCTCTATGGACACTCAAAACAAATAACGGAAGAAGAAAAAATATGTTCTGAAATAAAAAAGTTGCCTTCGTTTTTCACTTTTATATGCTCGCCCTAAAAGCTGAGTTCCATTCATGTGTCCCTTCAGAAGCGTGCAAAAGTAGAGACTTATATTTTTGCAAAGACAACAATTATTCTCTATGGCTTTCAAATTTTCAGCGCACTTCTGGCATTTGCCTCGTGTGGGCTTTGCTCACCTCTCGAAAAAAAACCCTTCTTAGGCTGATTTCTTAAGAAATTACTGTATTGTGTGAAATGTGTTGCACGCACAAAGGAGAACTTCACGTTCAACAAAAAAAATCAAGGCCTTTTTTCCCGCTTCTGCCTCCCACTTGGGCACCACGGTCGCTTTCTGCCACTTGAGCTACGCACTCGTGGCGCGAAACGACCCTGCTAAACTCGTGAAAGTCGGGGCGTGAAAACAAAAGCCGTTCTTACTTTTCTAATTCGAACAAATAGATCTTTTTCATAAGGAACGATTGAAAAGGTCTCCGGAATTACAAGAGGATGAGGGTTAAATTTGCCAGTGAGAATAAATGATGGCTTTTTTCTTGCGAACATGTAACTTTCTTTTCTCAACTTGCCTGGCTCATTAGATGAGTGACAAAGCTACTTTGAAGAAGAAGAAAAACAGTGAAAAAAGTGACGACTCCCAAGAGAATCGAAGTTAAATTTACACGTGAGAATAACTTTGCTTACTTTTTGCCAAACAAATCGTCCTTCATAAAAGATGCAGTAACGCACAGGGTGGCCTAGATAAATCTACCCAAAGTTTATAGTGCTACGTCTGTTAAAGAAGGCGTTGTTGAAATTTGCAGTCAATGAATGAAAAATTATTCAACTTGGCAATGACTTAAAGATATGTCAACAACTTTTCAAATGTCTCCAATTCTAGGGCGGTGAAATGATTTCCCTAGCCACCTTTTAGGTGAGTTGGAAGTGCAAAGAACCCTGTTTGTGGGTGGAAATTCTAGCAATAAAAGTAACTTGCAACTTGTCACATTTTCTTGCAAGACTGTCACAACTCCCTGCTCTAGTGATTCTACGTGATCATCGTGTACCTGGAGAAGCTCCTTCCTCTTGGGGCTTGCACACGACATTTGAGATATAAAGAACAGTGACGTGTTTGGGGATGAAAGAAACGCAAAAGTCAAGTAATTTGGCCCCCAAAAACTGCTCTTTCGGTGAAGAACTTACGTTTTAAGTAGAAACTTTTTTACAGCACTCTGAACTTTGTTCTGATTTGTCTAGGAAGCCCAGTTCGAAGACGATGCCCGCTGCCACCTTGTGAAGGTATCAGAATTCCACCGGGTGGGTGAACAAAAAGTGGATGAGCTGAGAAACTTTCTTCTACAACGTGCGCCAGACAGCAGAAAAGAAAGCCCAGGTTACACCGAAATTGACTTTTTCCATTTTCCTGTCACTGAGTCATCGTTCTCTTTTCTCACGGTTCAGGGACTTTTTACAGTCCAGATTATCATGCTCCACGTGTCTTTTATTCTTTCCTCCTCTGGTTTCTCTCTTGGGGAGTCTGGAAAGGGTGGAACAAGCCAGGACCTCTCCTTTCTACCTTGTTTTCCCATTGTCAACCAAAACAATCAGGCTGAAGGTTTTGCTTATTTCGTCAGGACGACATCTCCGGACGCAATTTCGTCTGCTGGAACAATTACGTACTGACACGACAGTCGAGCAGGAGCCCTTTTTGTGGTGGTTGCTCACCCATCCACAGTGAGAACAATTTACCCGGACTTAAAAACCTTTGATAAAGTCAACTCCGCTGTCGTAAGAACTATCGATAAAGTGGAGATCGCGCTGCTGGTAGAATTTCAACTTCGTAAAAGAGCCCAATCCCTCTTACAGATCTTGGTAAAGAACACAAGGGGCTGCTGGCAGAAAACTTTGCTATATCATAGTTCAAGTGTATAATTAAGCTTTCCTGTCAGCAGTCTCACATTTACTCTATCGAGACATTTACCATAATGCGATTGGGACTTTTATGAAAAAAGAGTTCTGCGAACAGTGCAACCTTTACTCTATCTCGAGCCGTTACTGTAGCGGAGTTTACTATGTCGAAGTTCAACTGCCAACTGTGCTTCAAAAAAGGATCGAGCGCTGGAGACATGTCAAATAAACAGCCCTCATCGACTCAAAAATGCGCCCTCGCCCAATGGGACCTGCCAACGCAAGGCCTAAATGGGTCTCTTGAAAAAAGAAATACCGCTGGTTTTGACTACCCACAACAGTAGTGGCAAAATTTAGACCCCGGTTGACTTCAGGTTGGACCTGATCAAGGAAAACAGGCTCGACTTCATCAAGAACAATGTAGCCCAAGAGCAAAGAGTCCATAAAATGGAGGAGCTTGATTATGTCGATGATTGTGTGTCGATAATGTCGAGGAGGCACTGTCTGCCTCCAGTCTTGGCAAGGTGTGGCGTTGGTAGGGTTGGCAATCTTGAAGCAGCCGGACTAGTTTCTCGAGCTCGCTCTTAGCGAATCTGGCTGTTTACTGTGCAGGTTTCAGAGAGTTCGATTGATGCCCATCAAAACTCTGTTCGGGATGCCACCGATTTCCCGTGCAAAGGCAAGACTTTTGTCCGATTTTTTGGACACTCCGGAACATTGAGCATTTGAAGGAATCTTTGAACAAATATTTAAACATTTCCAGAACTATCCAATCAAGAGATGATTTGCCAATTTTATCAGTACCAAATTGGCAACGCGTTCACTTTCTCCAAATCGCGTTAAGTGCTTTTCCGATCAGTTTAGAAAGCAGCGAGTGTCAACGGTGTCATCAGACAAGGAAGACGTCAAGTTTTAACAAAAAGTTCTGTCATGGAGAAAGATTTTTCCGCTTCCGAAATGTTCGATCTGCTGAGTCGAACACGACAAAATTTGGATTAAATTTCTTCGAACATTGTTCGAATTTTCGGATATTCGAGTCATGTCCTAGTCTGTAGGCAAATGTTGTGGCTTTCAATGTCACGAGAGCCCTGGCATTTGAATTACTGAACTGTTCTGTAAAATAAAATCTAAGACACGTAAGAGTAGAACATTCTCAAATCATGAACACAAATCGCCTTAAAAGAATGGAAATGTGCATTGTCGAGTACGGTGACCAGTTTGAGCACTACACGAAGAAAAATGATGACTCTTGTCTTCAACCAATCTGCCTGTGCCAAACGGACCAAAAACACCGGTGGCAGACGAGCAGCAGGAATGAGTGAAAATAGGCTCGATGCTCCTCCTCACTCTTTACCCTGTATCCAGTGTGCATAGTTTCTGAAGTGTCAGCCCTGGATCAGTCGAAACTTGGCAATGCTGATCAAGTGCAGTGAAAAGGAAAGTTAGAAGGATGAACAGTAGCGACGTGGAACAAGTTTTTCTACTGTCGAGGGCTGTCTCAAGCCACTGACGTCAATCACGTTGATGTGATCGACCCCAAAGGGTGTCAGGGCCTGGCACGGTCTGTGGTTCGTGGTCGACGCAGCCCCCTTCTTTGCCAACGCCGACCTGGTGGGATCGATCCCCAGGTATCTTCCCGATAAACAAGTACTGTCTTGTGCCAAATGTTGGCATAACCCCTCACCTTGGAAGCTCATTATGAATCATACTACACCGGGTGTCCCATAAGTAGAAGTAGAGCTGCACAAAATGAGCTTTTCGCATGGTCCTATTTGCATGTGGTGACCTATGTATTTTTGCACAATGTGACCTTTCTCCAAAATTTGAACTCCTCGAGTCAGTGATGTCCTTCGACAATGTAATCGTGGACATGACTGACCAAGTGAAGGAAGTATCTCATAAGTCTGTTTGGCTACAAGTTGCAAAGGGCGCTGGAGAAAAAATCCTGGATACAGGAGACTTCAGAAGATTAAACAGGTCCTGAGTCGGTCAGTCATAGATTGATGATCTCAACACACACACACACACAGTTCCAGTCGTCTCAGTTGATGCTTTTGAGGTGTTCTGTCTGAAAAATGACTGTCCTTCTGGAAACATCTCGATCCGGCAAAGGAACGAATAAATTTTTGCATAAATACTTAAAAAAGGAAAAAACCCGCTGCAAATCGCGTACATACATCGGCATACTGCTTTGCATTCTGCCCACTGCCGTTATATGCACATTTGTGTTTACTGCAGGACTCCCCGACAGTCGTCGTGCTCTTTTCTGTCTGCCTACCGTGCATATGTCTGTATATGTGCCCGGCCCCCTCTGTAAAGTAGGCCCTTGTAGGCCTGGATTGCAACCAGCAACGGGTGTTATCGATTTCAAAAGAGCCTACTGTAACGTCAAATGTTGGCATGGCCCTAGCAGATCCTTACGGATCACACTGTACCGGGTGTCCCATAAGTCGAGGTGCACTTTTTTCCTCTAGTCTTTACACACAAAAAGTGTATGACACTTCATACTCATATCTTCCAGCTGTAGGGTAGGCCTGGTGAACCATCAAGGGATTGATTCCAAAAAATAGCACTTTGCATTTTCAAATGTGGGCATAAAACCTTATCTTGTGAGCTCATTATGGATCGCACTGCAAGTCTATCAGCAACTCTAGCTTTAAAGTAGGCCTTTGCCGGCCTGGTGTGCCATCAGCATTGGCTGGCAACGATCCCAGTGTGAATTACGCAGCGTCGGAAAAAGAGATCCCTTCTTTGACGTTTATTACGGCTCACACTGTACAAATGTCTGTCCCTGGCTGTAGGCCCTCGTAGGCCTGATTTGCCATGGGCAATGCGTTGGGATCTATCCAAAGACTTACGCATTATCAAACTCCCTATCTCGGACGCCAGTCACAGACGAGCAGTGTCCGAGACTGAATTTCACTTGACTCAGTGATCAGGGCCAGTCAAGGAGCCTCATAGAAAGCACTAATACTTCCATGCATGCATAATGCTTTACGGCTCCACTTCGCAGACAAAGACTGAAAGGTGGAAACTTTCCTCCGGGTCCTGTGTACTAGAAAGCTCGTATTCGAGCTTCCCAAAGAGCCTCAACATGTGCGGGATGTCAGTTGTTTCTGATGTGGCATCTCACATGGGATACAAATCAGGCCTAGAAGAGGCACTTCTTAAAAAAAGTACCACGAGGGGGGGATACGAAACTAAGTCAGTGCAAGGACGCGGGGAAGATCCCCTCTTCCTCCCTCCCCTCCAGCGCCGTCAAAAATCACGAGCGCAACGACGAAGTCAAAGAAGTTGTCTCCGATTGATGGGATTTTGCTTTCACCGCATGTAGTAAGACTGTGCGATATCCCAAATTAATCGATAGCGCGATATTTGACATATCGAGACCAAATGTAGCAACGTGAGAAGTTGAATGCCCAATTACTCGTTAAGATGATGCTTGGGCAGTCGCTTTTAAGATACTTGAGATAGATTTCCCAGGTTTTGATGTATTTTAAAGGTTTTAGTAGTGTTACTTCAAGACCTCCAACCCTGGCTTTTTTGTTTACCCCCTCTGTGTGGCGGCCCGTACAGCCCAGGGACTGCCGGGCAGTCTCGGGATTATCTGCTGCCTATCTCCGCATAGCTTGCAAAAAGTATTGCATGATATCACGATACATTATTAGACTTTGCGACATTCGATATTGATATGGTATATCGTTCATTCTTAGTGTAAAGCTATACACTAGATGCACAAGAATATGTCGTAACATCAGAGCTGAAAATGGGCCGGAAAATCAGTACAGAGGATGACGAATGAGACGATCACTTTTGGGCGCAACATTCTGATAGTTACATCCGTTGTCCATTGCATTTTAGTGGACAACTTTGGCTTTTTGATCGTTGCATCCATCTGATCGTTACGTCCAGTGATCGTTACGTCTCCTGTTCCTTGTACCATACACAAAAAAGGAAGCTCGCATGATTGCCTGTAGGTTTTCTGCTTGATGTTGTCCATGTTGAAGCAGCTTGACCACAATCCTGTGGACAAATATCGAGCAAAAATCGAAGTTGCGAAAATCGCAAGTGTTCAAGAGGCAAATGATATCCGTGCGGCCGAATCTTTTGGGTTTTGACCGAAATATTGGGCTGTCACTAAAAAAAAGGCTATTTTACATACGCACTCCTAACTCAAAGTTTTACAAGCTAAGTTATTTAGTGTCCACTTTCTTCCGGGTATAACTTTTAACTCGATTGAGGTACAGAAGTGCTCTTCACCCCTTCATGGAAAGCTGAGACTCTCGTCTGAGAGCGAGCAGATGCGAACTTTTGCTCTGGGGCCACTCAATTTTTCACAATATAGTAAAATCTGCCTAAGGAATTAACTTTGCATACATGCTGTCAACAGTCAAGTTCGAAAACTTTTCATTTTTCTACCTACCTATCTCGTTGCATAATGTATATACGTATATATATATGTGCTTGAGTAAGAACCTCTTTCCACCTCGAAAATGTGCACGACTAGGCTCTCAGTCTCTGTCCGCGTCCCCTCGAAAAGTGTCACTCTGGCTTCAGTATGACAAGACACAGACGCACAGTCCAACAGGGAGCTTCTCCTCATCAGCCTTGTCGTAGGCGCAGGCGCAGGCGCAGGCGCAGGCGCAGGCGCAGGCGCAGGCACCGACAGACACATGAGACAGACAAACACATGAGACAGACAGACACACAGATACACGGACCCACAGAGAGACACGGACAGACAGACAGACAGACAGACAGACAGACAGACAGACACAGTCCAATAGGGGCTTCTCCTCAACAGTCTTGTCGCAGGCGCTGGCGCACTGAAACACTCACACAGACAGACAATACAAAACGTCCATAAATTAAACTATGGCAATGCCAACATGGGCATTTTTAACTGCTTCTGACACTTCTTTGGATTCCTCTGCCCAACATCTGCTGCTTGATAATTCACAGAGAGAAAGAATATTGGAGGCCCAAAAGAGTGACGATAACGCTCCGTGCAAACATCCTTGTTTGTGGAAAGGTTAGTCAGGCCACTTCCATGACCTCGGTGAAGAGGGCCGTGATCAATCTCATCAACCCCGAGCTGGCGGACACATTTATTATCGTGAAGCAAGGAGGGAGGGGGAAGGGGAACTTGCATCAGGGGCAAAGCGTTGCTGTGACCGGCCTAATTGCACTACCCTTCGATCTCAAACACCGCCTTGTCAACAAAGAGAGGTTCGTTACTGGGAAGCTCTGTCCCGCTGCCTTCAGGGCCGCGTATGAGGGCAGGGTCAGCCAAACAGAAATTCACCTGTCCTTCAGGAAAATGTATGAGGGTAGAAAGCGTCCCTTTCACGAGTTGAGTCAAGTGAGTTGAGATGTGCAGGATGATACTGTTCTCCAGGGCGACCAAGAACAAGCTATCTTTTTCTCGACACCACCACGGTGAGAAGTAGTAGGCTTGCAATCACTGCATTTCGTGACACCTCGGTCACGTCCATCGTGGTACAATTTTTGGATATCGAGCATGCCAATTCGCCCACTTCCAAAGAAGGGGAATTGAAACCTGTGTGGTTCAGCAGCTTTCAGAATAAAAAAAAATGATACTCCTTCGCGTTATGAAGATATCGATTTCGTCTAGCGGGCTCAAAGAAAGAGGACTGTCTGTTCCAAGAGGCAAATCTGGAGGGCAGAAATCGGCACTTTGCAGTGATGAAAAAAGATCTTCCTAGACTACATCGGTTGGTACCAAGTAAAAGAACGAGCTAAAGTTGATCAAAATGATTTGACCAGAGCTTGTACAAAGCAACCCTGAGAGAGAGCAGCTTTGGGTCATTTCCAGCACCCTAGAGAAGCCCTAAAGTGCACAACGCATACCACAATCCACACACAACTGCATCCGGTTTCAGTCATAACAAAGCAAAGGCATTTGACCTTGTGGCCTCGCTATGATCCTTCTTGGGCTATCTTGAAGTAAGCTTTTATCAGAGCTTTCAACACACTGAGCTTCTCTTGTCCAAATCGGTTTTTTTCCTTCTTTCTTTTTGCTTCTCCTACCAGGCTTTCAAGTCATTTTTTCATTTCAATATGCACTCATCGCCAGTAAAAGTTTTCCAGCCCAATTCTCTCCTTTGTACGACAACTACACATATAAGAAAGCAACTGCTACTGAGGAAGAGTCAAAAAAACGTTTCATTAAGCCAACGTGTACAGGGTGTTTCTGCCAAAATGGAAAAAGTGGGGGGCCTTTTTTACCACCTTGATGTGTTCCACTTCCAATGTTCCCATGCTAAACAATACAATTTGTTCCATTGAAGCAGTTTGCCACAGTTCACCTTCACTTTGACCTGACTCAAACACATTGTTCCAGAACTTGACCTCGCACGCTCAGACACAGCTCTGCCCTGAGTCTCACATGCATGCAGCCTCATTCAACTGTGTCGCAGTCAATCACAGAGGCAAAATCAGTCACAACAGCTTTCAGAGCATCCAAAGTAGTCATGTCGCTTCGTCGCCACCACCACCTTCTCTGAAGCAGAGAAGTCAAGTTCGGCAAGTCCGCCTCCGAGGTTGTGGATCTCAAGCGAATAAGAAATAAACTCAGGCTAACTAGTTTTTAAGGAACAAATGCTAGCCACAATACTACATGTAAAGCACATTGGTACTGGGTCGCATTAAGGTACTCAAAAAGGCCCGTAAACTTATGGCACTTGGGCAGGAACACTCTGTGGATAAGATGTCACACAAACGAATGTTCTTCTCATTGACACAAAGAAAAAGTTGGAGCCTTAACTCCTGTGGTTGACTATTTGGACATGAGACTTCGCACCTCCTACTATAGTGAGAGAAAAAGAGAGAAATCTCTCGAGTCCTACCTTCTCAATGATGATAGATATTCTCCCCAGCATAGACTGATTTCTTCCTAGGCCCGGACCTGCAAAGTAAAAAGAGCAAAAACGAAACTCATCCTCGTGAAACTTGGCACAAAAGCTCTTGAATCGAGCAATGACAGCGCTCACCCAAGACGACAGCGTGAAACCTCGGCAGCCAGTAGTCAATCTCCTCGAGGACGTACTCGGTATCCAGCACCGGGTGGACTATGAGCTCAGGGCTGTAGGTCTTGATCACCTGTATCGAGGATGAAAAGAATGACGAAAAAGGAAAAACTAAAAACTTATCTCGTCGTGCTTCCTCACCTGACCCGCCTCCTTCTCGCAGATGACGTGTACCAGGTCAGCCCCGGTCTTGAGGGCAGAGATGGCGGCGAAGTATGGAGCGCCCGTGTACATGAAGCAGCCCCCGAAGACACAGATGCGGCCGCACTGACCCTTGTACAATTCGTACGTGAGTTTAGGCACCACGGTCTTGACCTGTGAGCGGAGCAGGGACGTCGTTACCTTAAAAGTTCCTATTCAGGTGCTTGTGCTGGTACTCCAAAGGAGACACCATAGTGCGTCTCGTTCCCTACCTTTTGCTGCACGCTCTGCGACCGCGCCTGTGTGCTGAGGTGCTGCGCCCGCGTCTTGGGCCGCGGGCTCTGCCAAGGAGAGGCCGAGGAGGACGATCCGGTGGCAGTAGAAGTCCCCGGGGCTGTCTTCTTGGACACGCCCTCCGCCACAGCCTCAGGTTGTCCCTTAGATGGCCCAGCGGTCGGCGTCCCTGAGGAAGATGACGCCATCCCGGAGACGAATAAGGCTCCCCGGAGGTCGAACGATGCTGCGAGGACGCGGCCGGTTGCGGACAAGCGAGCCGGACGCAGAGGCATAAAGGGGAGCTGAGGTTGACGAGGACGCTCTCGTTGCAGACGAGGCCCGACCTGCCGACAGACCTGTTTTGAAGTCTCTACGCTCATGCAAGCGAGCGCGTCCGCGTCTCTTCTCCTCACTCAGCTGACTGTTGTGTGTCGAGCCTCGCTTTCGGGTGTCGAACGCGACTCTCGACTGTCGGTCGGTCGGGCGAGCCCGCGGAGGCGAAGAAGAAGAGGAAGAACAAGATCCGCTCGGGCAGAGAAGAGGAGAGATTCTTGGCCGTCACCAAATTACGCAAGCGCTTCCTTCCTCAAGAGCAGCAACGATCGCGCCCGCGATCATTTCGACCCTAATGCGAGACCGACGCGCGTAGGTAAATGCGCTTTTTCGTGTCTCCGGTCACTTTCCATTTTTTTTTCTTCTCCTTTTTCCCATTTTTTTTTGCCTGAAAAAAAAAGCAATGGCTGTAACGCGGCCTCCGAGGTCATAATCATTCGTTGCTACCATCCTAGCCATAACCTCGATCCCTACACGTACATTACCATGGGTCCCATACGGCTGACTCTTGCATGCATCCCACACATGCACAGTTTGTGCGCACAGAGACGTTGGGATACATGTATGTGTACATAAAAAGGCTGAGGGAGGTCACGGAATGTAGGGATATCTTCGGGCACTCCCAAGGGGAACTCCTAAACGGCAGACCAGAAGTTCCTCCTATCGCAACTGTCCCGCAACCGTCACAACAGCAACCTCACTCACTCAAGTGGGAGGGAACAACAAATGTGAGTGGACAATGTTAGGTATTCCCTAATTCCTCCAGAGTTTTTCCGGCAAATTTCCGTCCACTCTGGGGGATGCGACGCTCCATTTCCACCCCTTCTGCAGAGACTGCGGTCTTCTCGCAAGCTCTTGAAGTGTGAGATTGGCGGTCTCCCTCCCTCACTCCCTCACTCCCTCTCCTTATGCGATCAGGCCAACCCCAATGCTGATACCGTCAGTGGAAGCACCAAAGTCTCTTTCCTTGTCCTGCTTCTATTACCCCAAGTAAGTATTAGAATGTGTGGACCCTCCCTTCTCTTGCTTTCTCTGTGAGAGCGCATCTTCTGCCCCGAAGCTTCTTCTCTTACTTTCTTGACTTTACACTGCAGTAAAGTCTCGATTTAACCGCCAGGCTTGGACTGTATCTCAATGTGACGCTTTCTCCTCTGAGGCTGAGTTTGACATTGGGGGAATCGATACTGTTGCAGCCTCTGCATACTTCACTAGTTAAGATCAACCCTTTCCACTGTGCTGGGAACTGTTCTTGCTCATGGGTCACATCCAAAACTTGATAAATTGACAATTTAGGCCTCCATGATCGTCTCGGTGTGGCCTCCGCAAACTTTGAGTATTCCACCATGTGGATAAGATCAACCTCTCCATTGGAGAAGCAAAACATCTTGGTTTCGCTGAGTTATGGATGGACGTCATTAAGTTAAGCACGTGTCAATGGCCACACATTTGTGTCAGGCCTAATTTGCTTGTCAAACATGTTTCTGCTTGTCATTGGGGGTTAAAAACCGGTTGGCTGGTTGAAAAACAACCCGTTAGGACGAAACACCAGTCAAATACAGTCAGGTCCCATAATGACTCAAGTGGATTTGACTGGAATCAAACCTGACTCGACTCCACCACTACTGGTCAGTTATAACTACATCCTGGTCACCTTCATCCAACAGTCTTGTTTCAAGCATATTCGCCTCTTCCAGCTCTTAAGTTGAGACTTCTCTACTGTTGTCAAGTGTGGTTTAAGTTGTTTTTGCGTCGGGTTTTTTTTCTGCACAGTTTGTGTGTACCGGAGTTTTCGTCAAATCCAGCCTCTACTGTGCTGCACATCGCGCATAGCAAAGAAAAGGGGGAGAGAATCATGCAAAAGCTGCGCGCTCTCGACCGTGGATGCAGCAACGACAGCGTCTACTCTCTCTATCCATGTCCCTCGAACCCACCTCACTTTTGAGTCACCCCGTGCGACGCGCAAGTAAGACGGAGTCTGCTCACTTTTCAAGTCGGGATGAGGCTCCCAAATTGTGACCTCGTTCGACGTCGTTTTGGCCTCTTAAAAAAAAAAGGCCTCCTCTCATCCTCTCAGTAGGGACAGACACTAATTTGAGATCAGCTGAAGCACCGAGATGAGTCGTGACTGGCAACAAAAAAAAACCTGCAGCACTGCAGAGACTTCTGAGCACGACCGCGGCCTTCATTTGGCTGAAAATACAAGCGGGCACACATTTTTGGAGGCTCTTTGTTGGCGGCGTCCCTTTTTTTTAGTTTTTGTCCTCAGGAACCGACGCGCAGAACAGCCTCGCACTAAGTGAAGCGGTCGATTTCGCCCCTTCCTCCTGGATGGGGTGGCCCAAGAGGATTTTCCACTCTTCGATGTCGTTTTCCAGTGTCAAAATGAGTGGTGAACTTCTCAGTCCACCCTGTGTTTATGTGTAGAGGAAGATTTTACAGTTTGTCACGCTACAGCTTAATTTTTAAAGAAATGAAAAGTCGGTTCCAGTCATGTAAATTTAGGCATTCCTGTGTTCTGGGATTGATGCTTTTTTAAGTCAGATTTATTAAAGTGCTTGGCGTAAATAATATCGCTTGGGTAAAATGGACTCCATGTTAGTGTCTCGAGCGACTTTGAAACAGCCCACTTTGATGCCAGAGCACTCAAATGCCAAAATGCCAAAATGCACCCTCCTTCAGTGGGTTTTTCTTGACGCAATGGTTTGAAACTTTCTGTGGGTGCTGCCTCACTCACTCCAGTGCTCCATGCCAAAGTTGGCATCCTCCAGGCCAGCAAAAGCATCACTGCGGTCAAGAGACAGACAAATTTGCACAAGCATCATCACGGCCCATTGACGAGTGCGTAGGAGAAGGGACAGACGACACAGGTGGACCGAGCGCGCTCCTGCTGCTCCTACGCCTGCACTTTGTGCATGTTTGTCTGTCTCTTGAGCGTAACGATGCTTTTGCGCATGAGCATGGGGTTTTCGGCGTGCAGCACGTCCAAGGCTGGCCTGGAGGATGCCAACTCTGGCATGGAGCACTGGAGTGAGCGAGGCAGCACCCACAGAAAGTTTCAAACCATTGCGTCAAGAAAAACCCACTGAAGGAGGGTGCATTTTGGCATCAAAGTGGGCTGTCACAAAGTCGCTCATGATGCTGCGCCTTGTCGGGGACTGTCTGGGTGACCGATGCCATGTGAAGATTCTGCCTCAAAAGCTGTCCGTAAAGCGTGGGGAGCCCATTTCCTCCTAGCGACATTACTTATATCAAGCATTGTATTTGAAGAAAGTAACGCACAGTAAAGTTTCCGAAGGAGAAAATGTAGCCCTGAATAAGACTTTTGCAGTCACTGCACAGTCCAAAACTTTTTCACTCACTTTGTTTGTTTGTCTCGCCGTAAAAGCTTCACGCATGCGTACATCAGAGTTGCCAGGTCTTGGTTGAGCAATTCGGCCAGATTTGTTAGTTACGGAAATTCGGCAAGACAGTAAACAATACGACGAAAGAGTTTCATGGCCAGACAAGTTCTTATTCGACCGCATTTCCCCAACCTCCCCCCCCCCCCCAAAAAAAAAAAAAATATCATAGTTACGCGAAAAATGGCGATAAAGAAGAGTTTGTTCATTGCCTAACTATGCGTTCATCGGGTGTTCGTTAAGCGAGGAATGCCTGAGCATGAAACAGTTATTGTTCCAAAATCTCTACGCGACAACGAGGTCTCCACCGGCAGTGATGCAGGCCCTGAGTCTGAAGGCCTCGGCGTGCAAGGCCTCAATAACAGTTTCTTCCAAATTGTCCCAATTGTGCATGTGTGCAGTTGTTCGTTTCGATCAGAAAAAAATTTTTGAAGGTCGTAGCTTCAGTAGTGGCCAACAAGGGCAAAGCTGCCAAAGTTTGGCATTTTCTTAAGATTTGAAGCAGATGCAATTCAGGTCATAAACGCTTGTAAACTTATGCACAATTTGAACATGTACACTTTGTGCATAATACATGTTGCGTTTGCATGATGTCGCACGGGCCACTTTGAATCAAGCTGTTTGGTGAAGCTTATCATTGGAATGAGTACGGTATTTATCTATGCAGTAATAGAAAATTGCACTTTATCTTTGTATTGCCATGACTCCCCAATAAGTTCTATTTGCCATAACATATATCGTATTTACGAACAAACTACACATGTTTATACCAAGTCCTGGGTTAGAAGCATAGACTAATCCTGATTTATTAATGCATATTCATTAATATCAATGCTGAGAAAATGCACAAAAGAGACAGAGAGTCTTCATCCATCTGATCTACCCGACCCAAGTCTGCTTCGCTTCAACAATGTTGAATGGTCTGACATCACTTCGTTTATGTTAGCTAAGCCATTGTTCATCTTAAACATGATAAACTTGAGTTCCTGGTGAAATAAAGCCTCAGAAGAAACCTAACTCGACTGGTATTCACGAAGTAAAATTTCAGAGTGCTCCAAGCTTAATTGTGCCATTCTTCATCATGCAAGTTGCTTGATCGTGCAAAATGGCTGTGGTTGATCACCCGGCTTGCAGCTATAAAGTGCAAATTTCTACCTCAACAGTGTAACACTGGATCGAGCAATTTTGATCCATCCCAGGCTCGAGCTAGAACAAACACTAGTAGCGCGGACTGAAGAGTCAGCCTGAATTCCTGGCCCGCAAAAAAAATGCAGTGAAGCCACGAAAGAGGATGAACCGGGCGGCGATGGAGAAGCTGGAGGTCCTGGCACGCCACGATGCTCCTTCGGAGGTCCATGGAAAAGCAATGAAGAGGGTGTAAGGTCCTATATGGCACCATTTTTGCCATAAAATCTCTCAAGCAGCCGTTTAAAAGTTCATTTTTTTCTGCCCACACGCTTAATCGTGCAAGTTTCTCTGGTCCCGAGGCTGCACGACCAAGCATGGACCACTATGTACGAATACTAATGCCTTTTTATGGCTGCAGTAGATCCCCACTAGGGTGTACATAAATACCGTACGGCGGATATGAAAACGCCCCGCACGCAGCTAGTGTTGTCAAAAGAATTAAAAATGTGAATTTCCGAATTCCGATTTCGGGGTTAGTCAATGCTAGCTGGTTCACCCTCCAAGAAGGTGACTGCTAGGCCAGGCAGCCCTAGTCTATTATAATGCATTTCACGCACGATTTTCGCAATATTTCCCAGCTCAATTTTCTTTGTGGAGGGATATATTCTTGCGCTGTATGTATCGCTCCCCAGGGACATATTGTGATTCAACACTCTGAAAGCGATGAAATACCGGTATTCCAAGAGAAAAAGGGACGGGGGGGTCACTTGCAAGTTCTTCAGTCTTTCAAGCAGAAATACAATGCTATAACACAGGCAACCTGCACAAGAGAGGCTGTCTCTGGAAAGGAAAAGAGGATTCTCTTCTGTGCTGGCCATAGACAGCAAGGTAACGCAGACCAGAATCACGAACAAATGTATTGCAACGTTGGAGGGACCGGCGAAGAACCACACCACTAAGGTGGGTGAAAGCTGACGTGGGACATGAACTGATTAAAGCAGTGGATATCCTCGCAAGGGAGGGTGCAATGAGAGGGGAGGAGGTAACTCTCCCATCATCATTTGCACCACGCAAAAAAGCCATTGCAGAGCATTTTCTCAAGGAGTCATACCACAGATGGGAGGATACCACAACTTGAAGGCAAACTGGATACGGGAGCCACCACCTGAGCATTCTGGGGTGGAGGATACTAAACCGAATAGATCTGGGTGAAGTAATACAAGCTCTCTGTGACCACAATTATCTGAGTCATCAGCAATGAAGAGAGGTGGAGCACCGAAGCAGGAGTGTAGATTCTGTGGAGAAGGATGCGAGGAGTTTATTTTATCCGGGTGCTGTGCACTGGCAAGGAAGGGACTGGAGGCCTTCTATGAGCTCCAACCCAAGCAGCACCCCCTGGGCCTGAAAGGCCTCATCAGGTGTGAACATTTGAACCGCATTGGTAAGGCAATGAGAATAAAAGGGGGCAGAAAAAAGTGTGTGTTGTGTTAATACATAAAGGCGATCAAAGGGGGAAGGGAAAATATCTCACACGGTACACACGCATGAGGAGAGAGGCAAAGGGACTTCACCAACTCCAGCTTTTGCGCAGCCAAACGTCTGTGTGTGTGCGTAGATCCGTCCAGCTTTTGTGAGGCCGTAATATAATATATGCGTATGTGTAATGCATATAATTCATGTACGTGTTTGAAATCAACAAAGAGAACTGATTTGATGGCTGCAATCACCGATGCATGGCGATTTCTGCGACAATTTCGATTACTCAAGTTTCTATTAAGGAAACCTTTTTGGGGGGCTTGGTTCTTCGTATCAGTGGGTCGTTCAAAAAATAGACTTCCAATTTCGACTCGAGTTTCGACTTTTTGAATAGCAGAAAGTAGAAGCAGATTGACTGCTAACTATCAAATCCTAACATTGACGCAGTGCGCAAAAATGGGTCAGGCACCTAAAATTTTCTTATAACTTTGGCTGGGACACTTGACATTTGCAACTCTTCAGCACTGTTTTCGCCACTAAACCGATTGTGAATCCCCACAGTCTACAATAGACACAGGGTAGACTGAAGAGATTTGGAACTCTTCTTCCCACCGTCAAAACTAGTTACAACTCTTCACAGCCCACCCTGTACACATGAACGCAGGGTGGGGTACAAAATTCGCAACTCTTCTTTATTACTTTCAGCATTAAAGTGAGTTGCAAATCCCCGTCTGTTCACCCTCACCCTTGAAAACAGGGTGGACTCGAGTGATTTGCAACTCTTCCACCTTTGTTATTTTCGCCACCAAGATGATTTGCGGATCCCCTCAGTCCACCCTGTACGTATGTATACACCGCAAAATGAACGACCGCCGCGACGCTGCAGTTCCAGTACTGTTTCAGTGATCTTGCACACACACACACACCCGGCCGTCCCCGATGACCACGACCACGATGGCTGCCGCTCCTCTTCCTGCTGCTGCTGCAGTAGCACCCGCTGCAAGTCGAGGTCCAGAGAGACAATTGCTTCTGGCGCCGCCAGAGCCAGAGCTTTGTCTGTACGCAAATTGGCCTCCTGCTGCCCGCAGCCGCCAAGTATTGGAAGAAGCTTGATCGGAAGAGGGACGTAATGGAGTGGACAGGGTGTTGCAGGCGAAGCTGCACATTTTTCTCCCGTTCTGGTTCATTTCAGCCGGTCCGCAATTCTCGGCTGTCGTCGAGGATTGAAGAGAGTTCCTACTCTGCCTCAAATTCATCCTCATAATTATGCTAAATTACACCGTCCTTAAGTTTTTCCGGATTTATCTGCCAGACCCTGTATAGTAATGAGAGCTGCGGCGGCGCCAACAGAAACAGCAGTCGAGGGTGCTGCATGAATGTCGGGAGTCTCTGGTGATGCAGTAAATAAATAAACTTTGCTCTCTCTTCACTAGCAGGAATCCAGTTATTTAGCTAAAATACAGTCGAATCTCGATGTAACAGAAACTCACGACTGGTTGCGATGGCCAAACTTTTGCCCCACTTTCGCAATCCATACTCGCTTAAGCAGGAATTTAGCTGCTGACCACAAATTCCGCTATATTGAGATTCTACTGCAGCTGAACAATCTCCAGTGATAAAATACAACTTTCACTGCAGTAAGAGAGTATGATATGAACAACCACATAGGTGTCTGTGAACTTTTAGATGAATCACACGGTTGTGATGAGTACAAAGAAGGCTGGACAATCGGTTGATACCTAAACTAATATTTTGTTCAAGTGCTTTGGCCAGAAAAAAATCTTTTATTTTCTTTAATATTTGGCTCCTTCGGCAATCTGTGCACTTCACCGCCTACGAAATGCCAAAATAATAGAAGATTTATCTAAAGGACTCAGGCTGACGGCTGAAATACAAACTTTTTCGCGCTTGTATTAGTGCAGAAAATACTTTAGTGGCTCAAGCAAGCGCACCGAACAGTCAAAGTCACCAAAAAGCCAGAAAACGTCACCTGCAAGAATATGTCAGCTCAGAAGCCTCCTGAAAAGGAAATATTTCAGAAAGGTTTCACCTAACGTCATATTATCTATGCCTTTCAGGGTGCGTGGAAGAAGTTGGGAGGTCAATAATTGATGATAGTTATTTCACATTGGGTGACCTTGAGAAGAAAAGCGATAAAAAAATTATGAATAAAACCGTTTCATGGCTGAAGACGTAATAAGTCTCGAGTGCTTTCTGAAATTGATCTCTCTGTTGCGTAGGAACTTTCGACATACTGAAAGGTCAAGATTGGATTGGAGAAGAGCAAATAGAAGGGTCCTTCAATCATTGCTTAACTTTTTCAACATAAGTCACACTTGCTATAAAAACGGCTGATAGTTTTTGTCATGAAAATGCTTTTTCAGCACTGAAATGCATAACTTCGAATCCTGCTTCGATCACTGAAGAGCTTTTCATGACTGACAATGCTTCCATAAATACCGATGTGAAAATGTCATTCTGTCACTAAAAATGCTTCTCCATCATCAAAAAAGAGCTTGTATTGCAGTGATAAAACGTAAGTGCAATAAAGTTCGCCTATGTAAATGACGCTAGACTTAGATAATGAAAATCTGCATGGCTGAACGTAATTTAGTGGTTGACCTTCTTCTCTGTTTTATTTTCCGGGGCAATCCTTACCTGAAAATAAAGACAAATCGAATTGCAATCATTTCTGACTGCTGGGAGAAATCACCCTGTGATCAGAATACTGAGTTATGGACTTTGAAAACTTACCAGGATGCACATCTGATAGCGTGAAACCAAGTCTCACTGATACTGATCATGATTTGCTTGCTCACATGAGCCAGCAAAAGTTATGCAACCCAGGCTACATACCTAAATGTTTCACTTGCACTGAAGAAGCAGTGAAAATTGCAAGAAAGAAACTAAAAAAAGTGACCGAAACACTGATGAAAGGTCATTTCTTGTGACTTCTATGCAGTTAACATATCCGACACCTATTTTGGAACACGAAAAAAGGGACTTTCAGACACTTACTGTATTTCAGAACCGAGGGAATACAAGACAGAAAACCTCGTCTAACAGTGAAAATTTGTTGACTGATACTTTTTGATGCTGTGAATTCTCCACTTCTTAGACCCGGACGAATATTGAGATCTGCGCCAGCGTGCTGATGCACCAATGAATAGATGTGCCAATGTACTGGTGCGGCAATCTGCTGGCACTCTAACTGTGACAACAATGACATCAGCTCATTACTTCAAGCTAGTCTTTCTCACAGTCTCACTGGACCTCATCCAAGGCTCCGTCTGTGAAAGATGGAGACGTTATTTATGTTGAGACATCATCAAATCAAGTTCAGGAAACAGGCAAGTCTTGAAGCCATCATTGAAGCAGAAGTGAGGGAGAGGAGAAAGAGGACGTTGATGTGTGGGTGCAAAGTATAGGTACCAATGATGGACAACTTTCCATGATTTCGTGCACAGGAGGAACTCCATCTGGGCCATAAATAAGGTGATTCATCTACATCAATGAGCCACTGCACCAGTCCCTGCTACCTCAAGGCTACAATTTGCAAACATACTCTGGAGATGAAGATCAGAATGAGGTAGATGACAGTACCACTGATCTCCCAGCAAGTTCCTCTAGGACAAAAATGAAAGCATGGGAGACTACATTGGCAAAGTCAGCCTTGGTCCGACAATGGAACTACTCACAGCTCAATATTGATGTTCTCTATCTTCCAATTCATGCAATATTAACATTTTCTGCTTTTCAGATCGAGTACATGAGACTGCTCAGTTTCTTTAAATTTATGAAAGAAATCTTTTCACTCTGCCAAAAGTCATCTTCAGTGATGAAGCAGTTTCAGTGAAGCAAAGTTATAGACAGAAAAAAGTAGATGATTCATTGCTAAAGCAGTATTGTCAAGTCGCCTAAAAATATTAGCGTTAAAGATTCCAAATATCCCGCTAAATTTGCTGTGCAGTTTCCAAATCAAACCATCTCGTAGGCAACTCGAGACAAAAGTAAGATGACGGCGACTTCTGGAGCAAGAACTGAAAGGGGGTTGGCCCCAATTAGGTCTGAAGGAAAGATTAAATAAGATGATGATAAAAAAGGTTAAATTACCCCGAATATTTGGGCAAGTGCACAAATATTCCAGAGTATAAGCTTGGAGTCACCATGTTTAGCATCGCGAGGTCCAGTGTGGCATGCATCAGCACCTACTTTTGAATGACCCTGTATAGCAGTCACTCCTAGCTTCAACGTCTCAAAGGTGATCTACGCGGTAGCACCAGTCGAACTGCACGACCTTGGCCTGGATGTTGCTCACCAGATTGATGTTGTCGAAGTCTCATTGCATCATCTTTAACGGGTTTATTTCGTACATATTACAGCATATCGTCGTTTCTAAATGAAAAATATCACATTTCTGAGGGAGGAGGGGGGGAGCAGCAGCTTCTGAGTCTGGCAAGTATTTCAGGAGTACAGATATGGTAGTGCACAGTATAAGTCTGGAGTGTAGGAGGATCTGCAAAAAAAGGGTTGAGTGTATTGGATTGTGTGAAAAAGGTGTTGAAACTATTGGGCAGTATTTTTGTTGTTGTTAGCAAGTCTGAGTACGTAATTGTCATGAGGAGAACAGCCAGTGAGTTTGTGTAGTCAAGGAAAGGTCAGGGCTCGAAAGCCACATGAGAAAAGTCAAATCTGTTCTTGCATTGTAGCACTGACGACGACTTGTGGCACAGCGGAAACCCGGACGAGCGGGACGCCTTCGGGAGTCTGGGTCAGCATGAAGTCGGACCCGGAGGAAACAAACCTTGCCTCAAAATGCAAATGCATTTTGAAATGTCGGATGAAATCTAAGGTGGTTTTTTATTAGGGGGGGGGGGGAGGTTGGGCACAATGTTAATTACAATTCATTTCCAGCCAGGAAAAGGTCAGAGTTTAGATTTGTGCAATTGCCAACATAGC